>JACKQG010001241.1_pt1 | contig 35775 bp, 38 predicted proteins | sample 8237621 | NCBI WGS metagenome assembly JACKQG01 (sample SAMN15677084, study PRJNA649215) | marine metagenome | biome: marine; feature: Black Sea; material: saline water; isolation source: suspended particulate matter (SPM) from the Black Sea western gyre | collected 2013-06-09/2013-06-10 | depth...
TCAAAATTCCTACTTAAATAGACATTGTTAAAGTTTCATGCAACATCCGGGCTAATGATTTATTTTTATATGGTTTTGAAGCTGACTACGCCATGAAAGTTATTAGTTCAGGTTTCGAAGTAAGATATTTTCCTAATATAATCGCTTTTCATATGGAGAATCCACCAAGTAAAGCTAAAACAAAGGGGATCATTTATTTTGGAGTTAGAAATAGTATCTGGCTCCAATGGAAATATTCACCGCTAACTACTGCAATTCCCAAAATGTGCATTTTGCTTTGTCAATTCTTTATTCGAGCTTTGAAGGAACGACAGTTAAAGGCATACGTTAAGGGATTAAATGATGGATTTTTTAAAATTCCAATCTACTATAAATCAAGATCTGTAATCTACACCCAAACATTGAATTATTATATACGGCATACCCTATTAAAATACTTAATTGGCAGTAACAGAAGATAAGGCATTCGGAAATAAATATATCCTCAAGTTCAGAAAGCCTCAATTCTTATAGGACACAGATTAACGCAGATTAGCAATCCTGAAAATCGGCGTCCTATTTTGGAGGTTTATATTTTTCCGAATCCCTAAAATGGCAATCCTAATAGAGGTTATTTAAAAAGGATAAAATAACATGCAAAAGATAAAAATATTACATATTACGTGGAGCGCTGATAAAGCAGGTATGTTGACAGACATTATTTCAGTACAAAAGGAAGATCCAGCACTCACTATTGATGTATGTTTCGGAACAATGGAAGGGGGTATGTTTTATAAAAAAATAAGAGCTATGGGCATTAAACCTTTCGTTCTTGGTATGAGATCTAAATATAATCCTATCGCTAATCTCCTCGGCGCTTATCGACTAAGGAAAATTATTACAAAGAAGAACTACGATATTATTCACCTTCAAGAAGCCATATTACCTTTTCCTTTTCTTGTCGCGACAAGTACATCTCTAAATACAAAAATTATACTCCATAATCGTGGTGAATTCCATTTAGCTGATAGCTTTTTACAATACTTGGGACAGCAATTAAAGAAACTTGTTTATAAAATATTGGTTGGGTCTCGGGTCCATCGGATTATTTGTAATTCTCAATTTGCAGTTAATAGAACCCCTATTACAAAAAAACACAAAAACAAAATGATTGTAATTTATAATGCTATTGATTTAACTGTCATCGAAAGAGTTTTAACGGATAAGGCGAAGTATAGGTTACAGTTGAGAAAAGAGTTGGGAGTTAGTGAGGATACTTTTATTATTTCAGTTGTGGCCCGATTGGTAATGGTTAAAAGGATTGATCGATTTATCAGAGCATTTGCAAATGTTTGTTTAAAAAATAAGCATGTTTTGGGGCTTATTGTCGGTGATGGCCCTATGAGAAGAAATCTTGAAAAGTCGGTAAAATCAATCGAATGTAATGATCGGATATCATTTCTTGGTCATAGGATGGATGCAAAGGAAATTTTAGCAGGTTCAGATATCTCTGTACTACCGTCAACAGGTGAAGCATTTGGTATTTCGGCTCTTGAAGCACTTGCCTTAAATGTGCCGGTATTAGTTTTTAAAGATGTCGGGGGGCCAACAGAGTTTATTGTGGATGGCGAAAACGGTTTTATTGTAAAGGATGAAAAAGATTTGATCACTAAAATTAACCTCCTTTTAAATGACAATACTCTTCTAACAAATCTTAGCAGAGGGATAAATATCCAAAAGGAAGATTTTGATATTACTTTTTATACGGAAAAGATTAAGCAAGTATATGCGAGTGTTATTTGACAATGAATTTATTATTTTTAAATAACTATCACTACCTACGAGGCGGATCAGAACAGGTTTATTTTGGAGAGATGGCATTGTTGCAATCAAACAAACATATTGTGAATGCCTTTGCCAGAAAAACTTCTGAGGATATTCCGTCAAACTATTCTGATTTTTTCCCTGTGGATATGAAAACTGACAGCTTGAGTCCTGGCTTTGGGGCATTAAGGACCATGATGGAAATTTTGTATTCTTCGGAATCAAAGAAACAACTTGATGAGCTGTTAAAGGAAATCAGTCCTGATGTGGTTCATGCTCATAATATTTATGGAAGACTGACAACATCTGTTCTTGATCTATTGAATAAAAAAAATATTCCAGTTGTTATGACGCTTCATGACTATAAGCTGATTTGTCCAAACTATAAACTGATGTATGGGAACAGGGTTTGTGAGGACTGCAAGGGGGGAAAATATTATAATGCAATACTGAATAAATGTCATAAGGATAGCCTTGCAGCATCTGCTATATACTCTTTTGAATCCTGGTTTAATAGTTTTTTCAATAAGTATAGGAATAATGTTTGTTTGTTTATTGCACCAAGTCAATTTCTTAGAGCAAAATTCATTGAATTCGGCTGGTCATCTAAACAGATCATTTATATCCCCAATTATATTGTGTCACAGGATTTTTTGCCAAACTATGTGTCTGAAAATTATTTGATTTATATTGGAAGGCTTTCAGGTGAAAAAGGAATTACTACACTTATTCAGGCGTTTGGGAAAGTGGACGAACACAACATAAAACTAAAGATTGTTGGAGATGGCCCTGAGAGAGAATGTCTTGAAGATATGTCAAAAAAAGATAATCGTATTCAATTCACTGGATATTTATCAGGGAAAGAGCTTAGTGATGTAACGCGAAATGCCAGGGCTATTGTGGTACCTTCAGAATGGTATGAGAATGCGCCTATTTCTATACTAGAGGCATTTGCTTATGGGAAACCTGTGGTAGGGGCCAGGATTGGCGGTATTCCTGAGATGATTAATGAAGGGAAGGATGGTATATTATTTGAGTCTGGTAATGTGGATGATTTAGCAGAAAAGATTACCGTGTTTTTAAGCTATTCTAATTCACGTATCGTGGAAATGGGTAAGGCGGCAAGGGAAAAAGCTGAAGAAAACTATAATCCTGTAATGCACTATGAAAAGCTTATTGATGTATATCAGAAGGCCATAAGTATGAAGGCCCACATATAAAATGAAAATTGCATTTGTCGCAGTAAAAGGTATTCCCATTGGTGGCGGCATTGAAAAGCTGACTGAAGAGATCGGCGCAAGGCTGGTCAAAAAAGGTCATGAAGTTATAGTTTATACCAGCAGAGATTATGGGACAAAGGACTGTGAATATAATGGAATGACGATTAAGACAGTTTCTTCTATAAACACTAAAAGCCTTCATAAACTTTCCATATGTTTTAATGCTACGCTGGATGTTTTGAAAAATAGGGATGTAGATATCGTTCATGTTCATGCCATCGGGCCGTCTTTGTTTTCAATTTTTCCGAGAATGGTGGGGATACCCACTGTGGTTCAGACCCATGGCATTGAATGGCAGAGAGATAAATGGGGGTTTGCCGGCAGGACATTTTTAAGATTGAGTGATTATACAGCGGTCTATTTCCCAAATGCAACAACAGCAGTTTCAAAGGTTCAGAAAACATATTTTGAAGAACAATATGGGTGCGGGGTTGAGTACATTCCAACCGGAGTGAATAAAGTTGAATATCGAAAACCGGATCGTATTCTTGAAATGGGGATTGAGAAAGATAAATATATTTTGTTTGCGGCTAGGCTTGTTGAAGAAAAAGGGCCGCATTTTTTAATAGAGGCGTTTAAAAACATTGATACAGATATGAAACTTGTGGTTGCAGGTGATGCAGCCCATGCCGAAGGTTACAAGGCCAGTCTCAAACAAATGGCGGGAAATGATGATCGGGTATTATTTCCCGGGTTTGTAACCGGGCGGCTTTTGGAAGAACTTTTCAGCAATGCCTATGTTTTCTGCCTTCCGTCAACTTTGGAGGGACTTCCCATTGCCCTGCTTGAGGCCATGAGTTATGGTAACTGCTGCCTGGCCAGTGACATCCCGGAAAATTTGGAAGCAATTGAAGATTTTGGATATACGTTTAAGAACAGGGAAATTGGTGATTTGAGAAAAAAACTTGAATATCTGATAGAGAATCCGGATAAGGTCAGGGACAAAAAGAAAGCTGCAAGAGAGCATGTGCTGAATAATTATTCATGGGATACAATTGCGGACCAGATGGAAGAACTGTATTTTTCAATAGTCGGGAGATAAAATGGAAGCGTCTATCATAACAACTTATCGTTGTCCAATGCGCTGCAAGATGTGTGATATATGGAATAATCCTACAGATCCTGAAAAAGAAATTACGGCAAGAGACCTGGAAAAAATGCCCATGGTGAATGTTACTAATATTACCGGTGGAGAACCCCTGATAAGAGAAGATCTTGCAGAACTTGTGGAAGTGATTTTTAAAAAATCTAAAAGGGTGTGTATTTCCACATCAGGGTATTATTCAGACAGGGTTTTAAAGCTGGCAGAAAAATTTCCTGATCTTGGTTTCAGGGTCAGCATTGAAGGGCTTTCCCAAAAAAATGATGATCTTCGTGGACGAGAGGGCGGGTTTGACAGAGGTTTAAGAACTCTTCTGGGTTTAAGGGAAATGGGGCGAAAAGATGTTGGGTTTGGCATTACGGTTTCAAATAGTAATTCAAAAGATATGCTCTGGCTGTATGAGCTTTCGAAACAACTGGGCATGGAGTTTGCCACGGCAGCTTTCCATAACTCCTTTTATTTTCATAAGGATGATAATATTATAACCAATAAAGAGGAAGTAATTGGAAATTTCAAAGAGCTGACTGAGAGGCTTTTAAAGGAAAATAAACCAAAAAGCTGGTTCAGAGCGTTCTTTAATCTTGGGCTTATCAATTATATTCGTGAAGGAAAACGGATGCTGCCGTGTGAGGCAGGTTCAGAAAATTTCTTTTTTGATCCCTATGGTGAGGTCCTGCCCTGCAATGGAATGGAAAAAAAATACTGGTTTGAAAGTTTTGGAAATATCCGGGAAGCAGGCAGTTTTGACGAATTATGGAATGGTACCCAGGCAAAAAACATCAGGGAGCTTGTCGCAAAATGTCCAAAGAACTGCTGGATGATCGGATCAGCGTCCCCGGTCATGAAAAAATATATAAAACATCCTGTAAAATGGGTGGTTGCAAATAAATTAAAAAGCTTTTTAGGACAGAGCGTTGATCTTGATGCCATTCCCTATTATGATGTCGGGCAGGATCCAAGGCAAGGTGATTTAAAGGGGGTTGTATAAAATGGCATCATCATCCAGGAACATAATTTTGAATCCGGTTTTCCAGGGAAGTATTCTTATTTTGCTTTTCATTGGTGCATATTTTGTTCCATTCAGCTCCCTGTACAATATCTGGATGACCAGTGATGACTATTCCTATGGTATTCTTATTCCTTTTATTTCTGCATATTTTTTATGGGAAAAGAGGCAAACCTTGAAAGACGTTACAATCCAGAGCTGCTGGTCAGTCTTTCCTGTTTTGATGTTGTTTGTACTGCTTTCTATTTATGGTGTACTCGGTTCCAGCGGAAATATTTCAAAACCAGCATTACCGGTTTTGATTGTTTTGTTTGCCATATTCTGTTTTGGAATGGATCTTTTTAAAAGAATCAGTCTTCCGCTTTGTTTTCTGGTTTTTATGATACCTTTGCCGGCAGTTCTTGACAGGACCATTGGGGTGTATCTGAAAACAATTTCTTCCCATTTGGGCGGGATGTTTCTCAGGGGGTTAGGGTATTCAGTGCATGTCAGTGGTAATGTCATTGACCTTGGGGTGATTCAACTTCAAGTAGTTGATGCCTGCAGTGGACTTAGATTTCTTTTTCCCCTTATGGCTCTTGGGATTGTATATGGGTACTTCTTTGAACGGGTTGTCTGGAAGCGAGTGGCATGTTTTCTTGTTACCATTCCCATTGCTATTTTGACAAATGTATTGAGGATTGGAATCACGGGTATTCTTACCTATAATTTTGGTTCAAAGATGGCAGAGGGATTTTTTCATGATTTCCAGGGCTGGGCCATTTTCATGGTTTCTTTTGTTTTCCTTTTTATATTCGGCAGATTTTTAAGATTTTTCCCACCCAAAATTGAGAAAACTGGTCAGAAAGAATTGAAGAATTCCGGAAAAATTTTTGAAAATAAAGGGAATATAAGTGCCTTTGTTGTTTCTGTTGTTCTGCTGTTTATTGTAGGCGGTCTGACTTTTAATGTGAGCGCCTTGCCACCGGTTAAGATTAAAGGTGGGATAGAAAGTTTTCCCTCGTCTTTTAATCAGTGGAAAGGTCAAACCCAGGTGGTTGAGCGCAAAATCATAGATGCTTCAGGTGCTGAAGAATCATTTAGCTGCGATTACATTAATCAGAAGAATCATGCGGTTTCTTTGTATATGGGATACAGGAGTACGGCTTTTCTTGAAAATGTTAATTTTTTTCACACCCCAACTGTCTGTTTGCCGTCCTCGGGAATGAAAACCATCAGCCAGTCAAAGCGTGTTATTAATGATGTGCCCTTGTTTGAAACCCTTCCTGTAACGGAAATGGTGATGGAGTCAATGGGGTCAAAACTTCTTGTTTATTTTTGGTTCCAGACCAAAGATCAGGCAACGCATGACAAAAATATCAACCGGTTTCATCTTGCTCTTCATGCCATAAAAAAAGACAATACCCATGATTTATTTATCAGGCCCATAACATCTATTGGGGAAGGGGAATCCATAGAGGATGCCAGGCAGCGAATGGATGGGTTTACCCGGGAAATGATGGGGACTTTGATCGCTTTTCTTAAGGAAAATCAAAATATACAGAAATAGGTGCTGGCTGGATTTTTGCCTGATTGAGTTTTCACCATGAAGGACATGAAGGGGATTTTTTATGAAGGGCATGAAGAAAAAAGAATTGTAAAAGTGTAAAATTTGGATTATTATTCGGCATAACTCGTATTATTGAAGGGGATTTTTCGTAAAATAAAAGGATCGGATGGAAAGTCGGCATGTATACACGTAAGAGTGAATTGGTTCTCAGGGAAATGTTGAATGAATTTCGGATACTGTATCTGACAGGACCAAGGCAGGCTGGTAAAACAACTTTGGCACGAAAGATTGCAAATGATACAAAGATGCAATATGTCTCATTGGATGATCAGACAGCCTTTACTTCAGCTCAGTACGATCCCCATGGTTTTATAGATAGTTTGAAAAATCGACCTGTGGTACTTGATGAATTCCAATATGCTCCTGAATTAATTAAAGCAATTAAACTGGCTTCTGATTTACTTCCAGTGAATAAACGCGGACAGTTTTTCCTTACAGGATCTGCTGATATTTTCAAATCTGCCAGGACACAGGAAGCATTGCCGGGGCATATGGCAAGAATGGAATTATATCCATTGTCTGTTACTGAAAAAACAGGTAGCGATTTTAATCTGATTGATTTTTTATCAGCCGAAAAATTGTCATTGCCTGACAACCTTCCAGTGTTAAGCCGCGGGCATTTGGCACAGGAACTGCTCGATGGTGGTTACCCGGAATTACAAGGGAAAGGGCCCCGTGCAAGGCAGATCTGGTTTCAATCATATCTGCAGGGACGTTTGTTTAAAGATTTTGACAGTATTTATTCTGCAAAAGGTGAATACCATACAAAGCTTGAAGCGCTTATTCCATATCTTGCCGGATTATGTGGTAATTTATTGAAGTATGCCAGTATTGCCAATGACCTGGGTCAAAATGACAAGATAATTAAATCTTATGTTGAGGCTTTGGAATGGATGTTTATTGTGAAACGGATTCATCCGTATGTGAAGAACAGGGCAAGGCGGCAGAGTATCGGCATGGCAAAATTGCACATGGTTGATACCGGGCTTGCCTGCTATCTTCTTGGGTTAAAGAAAAAACAACAGTTATTAGATTCTCCTTTTTATGGGGGGGTGCTGGAAAGTTTTTTTGTTATGGAATGTTACAAACATATGATGTGGGCAAAAGAAACCATGAGCCTGTATCATTTCCGTGATAAAAGGAAAAATGAAGTTGATATTGTGCTGGAGCAGGCAGACGGCCGTTTGATAGGGATTGAAGTAAAGGCTTCTGATACAATACGACAAAACGATTTTAAAGGATTGAAAAAACTTGCTGAATTAACCATGAATCAATTTAAATACGGGCTGGTTTTTTACACTGGATCAAGGTTAATGCCCTTTGGCGATGGCTGTAATCTGTATTTTGCAGTCCCTTTGTCAATATTATTCTAGGTCATTAAGCAGGTATTAAGCAGGTTCTGACCCCGGTAACTATTTGTTTTTTTAAATAATATTGTCAGAATCCTAATCGCAAAAGCTCTTAGACTGTAAGAAATAATCTAATTCGTGTTATTTCTGCAAGAGAAATGAGTCGCAAGGAAAGGAAGGCATATAATGGCGAACAAACAAATACCGAAATTTAAAAACGAAGATGATGAAAGGAAATTTTGGGAGACCCACGATTCAACTGAGTTCATTAATTGGAGTAATGCAAAAAAGATTACATTTTCAAAACTCAAACCTTCTGTGAAAAAGATATCACTTCGTCTTCCTGAAGCAATGCTGGAAGAACTTAAACTTTTAGCAAACAAAAGAGATGTCCCATACCAGTCACTTTTAAAAATTTTCTTAGCAGAACGTATCGAAAAAGAATTAAGCTAAGCAGGGTTTAAAAAGCTTTATTCTATAAACCTTCCTGTTCTTCATGCTCTTCATGGTGAAGACAAATCTTAAAAAATGAATCTGTTTACTATCTTTATTTTATCGCTGTTCCTGACGATTGCGCTGGTTCCCGTTTTAAAAAGCGTGGCCTTCAGGATACATCTGGTGGACGTGCCTGACCAGAGAAAGGTTCATGTGCTGCCCATGCCGAGAAGCGGGGGGATTGCCATGGCCCTGGGGGCCATTGTGCCTGTGCTTCTGTGGGTGCCCATGGATGGTGTTGTACGGGCCGTCCATATCGGGTGCACCCTGATCGTGGTTTTCGGGGTGGTGGATGATGTTAGGAATTTAAGATATGTTCAGAAATTTTTAGTACAGATTGCAGGCGCGCTTGTGGTGATATTTTACGGGGGGATCCGGATTGAATATCTGGGCAATCTTGTTCCGGCCGGGTTTGTGCTGCCCTTTTTTGTTTCCGTGGTATTGACCCTGGTGTTTATTGTGGGGGTGACCAATGCCATTAACCTTTCTGACGGTCTTGACGGTCTTGCCGGCGGGATTTCCATGCTCAGTTTTGTGACCATCGGGTTTTTTGCATACCAGTGTGAGAACATGACCATTGCCATGATGTCCATAGCCGTGGTGGGGGCGATTTTAGGGTTTTTGCGATACAATACCCATCCTGCCATGGTGTTTATGGGGGATGCAGGCAGCCAGATGCTGGGATTCTTAAGTGTTGTTTTTACCCTGGTGTTGACCCAGTGCAACACGGCGTACAGCCAGGTGACGCCTCTTTTTTTAATCGGTTTTCCCATCCTGGACACGCTGGTGGTCATGGTGGAGAGAATATCAAAGGGCGGGTCCCCTTTTAAGCCGGACAAGAATCACTTCCACCACAAGCTGATGAAGCTTGGGCTGTTTCATTCTGAATCTGTTTTTGTGATTTATCTGCTCCAGGCCCTGTTTATCTGTTCTGCCTTTGTGTTCCGGTTTTATTCCAACGGGTCCAACCTGGTTGTTTTTGTTGTCCTGGCCGGCACCATTGTTGTGTTGTTTGAAGCTGCCCGGCAGGGGGATTTCAAGTTCAGGAATGGCCGTGAGAGTTTGCTGGGTTCCAGGAGTGTTCTGGCGACTTTCGCAGGGGATCGGCTGTCCATCCGGTTTTTGTTTGCCATGCTCAAATGGGGGCTTGCTTTTGGCTTTTTGTTCCAGTGTATGATTCCAGGGCAGATGCCCCAGTACATGTCCTATGGGGCTGTTTTGTTCTGTATCCTGATACTGGGTGCAAACGTGTTCAAGCCTCAGATCAGAAAGGATGTGCTGAGAGTTGCGCTCTACTGCACTATCCCCTTGGTGCTTTATTTTTCCACCATGGGCGCTTCTGCCTGGATGACGAAACGGATGGTGCTGGCCAATAATGCCGCATTCCTGGGGTTGGTTCTTTTTGTGATTATGACACTGAACCTGACGCGGCGGCAGAAGGGGTTTAAAGTCAATCCCCTGGATTTTCTGGTGGTGATCGTGATCATTGTTTTCCCGAACCTGCCCAGCATGCACCTGGAAAATCCCCTGATCAAGCTTGTGGTGGCCAAGATCCTGATCCTGTTCTTCAGCTATGATGTGCTTTTGGGCGAACTTCGGGCCGAGGATACGTTCCTGGATAAGAGTCTTTTGGCAGCGTTGTTTGTGATCGTTTTGAAAGGGTTTGTTTGAGGGCGGTTACGCTCACCATGAAGGGCTTTTTTACCATGAAGGACATGAAGGGCATGAAGAACAGGTTTGCCGGGTTGTAAAGCCGGGGGTCAGACCCTGGTAACCTTTTGAGCTGTTCAGCCGGGGGTCAGACCCTGGTAATTTATTCCTGGTAAAGCCGGGGGTCAGACCCTGGTAACATTTTGTTTTTTTAGAGAATATTGCTAAAATAACCATCGAAAAAGCGCTTAGCCTGCACTTTTTGATACTAAAAACTGGGGTTTAAGCTAAATATGCTGCCGGAAAAATCGCAATGGTTGCTTACAAAGAAATGAACAGATTATATAATCTGTCATTGGATATATAGTTAATCAACTTCAACATTAATGGGGTGATAAAATGAGATCAGAGCAAATAAAAGATGAAATTAATAGCTGGGGGTTATCTGAAAAACTTTTACTTGTGGAAGATATATGGGATTCTATTGCTGCTGATAATTCTGAAATCCCCATGCCAATGTGGCAAAAACAAGAACTTGATAGAAGATATAATGAATATAAAGCCAAGAAGCTTGAACTTCATGACTGGCAAGGTGTACATGCTGGATTACGGCAAAGATACAAATGAAATTAGGCTATACAGATAGGGCTAAAATTGATGTGGAACTGGCATTTGAATGGTGAATGGGAAGCGTGGGGGTCAGGGTAAGTCTTCGGATAATTATGATTTAATTAAGTGTCATGCATTGCAATAATGAATTGCTATTGATAAAATGTTATTGATCAGGTTAAAAAATAATTATTCAAAAAGGGGTATTTTTATGAGTATTGATAAGATTACCGATAAAGCATTACGACTAAGTCCGCACGACAGAGCAATCCTTGCCCAAACAATATGGGAAAGTCTTGAAGATCCATATATCGTCTCGTCTGACATCTCAGATGAGGATGCAATTACCTTGGCAAAACAACGAGATATGGAGATTGAAAGGGGAGATGTAGTGCCATTATCTCACAGAGAATTAATGGCACGTCTACGAGAATGAAAGTTGAATACCACCCGGCAATCAAGCATGAATTGCAGGAAATTGTCAAATATTATAATAGATGTTCACAGGGTTTGGGAACAGAATTTTTATCTGAATTTGAACTACAAATATTAAACATTTCATCGATGCCAACTCAGTGGATGATTGTTAAAGACGATATACGACGATCCTTAATGAAACGTTTTCCTTACGCCATATATTTCCGAGCGTTGAAAAATGACGTTCTTCGTGTAATGATAGTTAAGCACCAGCGCAGACATCCAAATTATGGTCAAAGCAGAAGATAGGATAAGCAGGGTCTGACACCGATAACCAATTTTTTACCATGAAGGACATGAAGAGAAAAATATGCAACAAATAGAAATAACGAGAGAAGCATTGCCGATAATTAAATCCGGTATAGTCTTAAAAGAAAAATTGTTGAGCATAAAAGAAGAGAACTATTTCATGCGGCTCAGAGGCTTTGAAAGGAAACATAAAATGAAAAGCACTGAATTTTTCAAAGCGTTCACTGAGGGAACAATAGGTGATGATTCTGAGAGTGTTGCCATTGAAGAAACTGATTTTTGGAAAGAAATGCAATCCAACAGAATTGGCAATCTTCTTTCCGGTGCCAGACTCAGGGCAAACCTGTCACAAACACAACTCGCCGAGAAACTGGGTATTCGCCAGAATATGATCAGTGACTATGAAAGAGGCAAGCGAAGGCTTTCACCATCAATGGCAAACCGCATTGCCAAAATTCTTTTCATCAAAGTTGAAAGAATCTCCTGATGAAAACGGAATACTTTGAAATGTTTTTTACCATGAAGGACACGAAGGGCATGAAGAACAGGCTTTTAAGCAGAACCTGACCCCGATATAAAATAACATTGAAACAACTTGCTTGTTAATGTATAGTTAGACTATGCATTAATAGGAGGTGGGTATGAAAGCTTCTGTGGTTGATTTAAGATACAAAATGAATGATGTGCTCAAAGCGCTTGACAGGAATGAAACAGTAACAGTCCTTTATCGTGGCAAGGTAAAAGGTATTCTGATTCCATCGGGACAGCGGAAAAATCTTAAAATTTCTGAGCATCCATTTTTTGGTATGTTTTCTAAAGATACTGACAAATCCGTTCTAGACGAGGTAAGTGCCTTGAGGAATAATCGATACGATGATATTTGACACGGATATTTTCATATGGGCACAGCGAGGCAATGAAAAAGCGGCAAAACTGATGGAAAAGACGGAGCAAAGATATCTGTCCATTCAGACTTACATGGAACTTTTGCAGGGTGCTGAAAACAAAACCCAGCATCAACATATAAAAGACTTTTTAACCTCGTTTGGGTTCAATATTCTTCCTTTGACGGAAAATATTGGCCATCGCGCTTCAATTTATGTTGAAGAATACACCTTGTCTTCCAGTGTTAGATCAGGTGATGCCATCATTGCTGCAACAGCTATTGAAAATAATATGACACTTTCTTCGAGTAACACAAAGCATTTCAAGATGATAAAAGAACTGAAGTTGAAAGTATTTAAGCCTTGATATTTAAGGGTTTTCCCGGAGCACATACGCAGGGTGAATCCTTGGTTTTGACCGCATAATGTTAAGCAAGGTCTAAAAAATTTTATTCCACGATCGCGTCTGTGACGTGTAACTCTTCCCATCCTTCATCCTTTCAGGGTGAAGGCAATTTTAAAAAAAAATGAATGTGTAATGGTGTCCTTTTGGGTGAGTTTGGCCTGGAGGATACGTTTCTTGATAAGAGCCTTTTGGCGGCTTTTTTTGTGATTGCCATACAAGGGTTTGTTTGAGGGCGGTTACGCTCACCATGAAGGGCTTTTTTTTTACCATGAAGGGCATGAAGAACATGAAGTACATGAAGAATAGCTTTTTTTAAGGGAGTATTCAATGAAAGATAAATTCAGAACACCTGGTTTGTTGCTGGCCGTGGCCGTTTTATTCCTGATTTGTGCCTGCGGGACCCCGGAAGAAAAGAAAATGGCGTTTTTTGAAAAGGGCAGTTCTTTTTTTGAGTCAGGTGAGTATGTCAAGGCCAATCTTGAGTTTAAAAACGCTGTCCAGATCGATCCCAAATTTGCCCAGGGGTATTATATGCTGGGCAGGACAGCCCTGGCCATGAGAAACGGGAAAGAAGCCTTTGGAAGGATCAGCCAGGCCGTCAAGCTGGACCCGGATTTGATCGAGGCAAGGCTTGACCTGGGGCAGATTTTTTTTTCGGGCCGGGCACTGGATCGTGCCGGGGAACAGGCTGACGAGGTTCTGAAAATCGATCCGGAAAATGTGGCGGCAAAGCTGTTAAAGGCCAGTGTGTACCTGTATGGGCAAAAGTTTGGGGCAGCAGGCGAATTGCTGGATCAAATGGCCGGGGCCGGGATCAGCAATGTGAGATTCTACCTGATCCGAGCGTCCTATTACAAGGCCGTGGATAACAACAGGATGGTCAAAGAGGTGCTGGAAGCGGGCATGAAAGAACACCCGGGTTCCCTTGAAATGACCCTGGCCCTGGCCCGGTATCATGGACTTGAAGGGGATTTGGCCGGGGTTGAGTCCTATTTAAAAAAAGCATTGGAGATTTCGCCGGAAACCATTGGGCTGAAGCTGAATCTTGCCGGGCTGTATCTTGAAACCCAGCGGCTTTCCGAGGCCCGGATTATACTGAACCGGCTGATCGAGGCAGATCCTGAAAATGAGAAAAACCGGATGGCCGTGGCGACCCTGCTGATGAAGAGTGGGGATCTGGATCAGAGTCTTGAGATCGTGACAAAAGGGATTGAAAAGAACCAACAGAATTATGGGTATGCAGCCCTGTTGAGTGAAATATATTTAAAGCAGCGGCAGGTTAAAAAAGCCGAAGATGTGTGGTGGGATTTTTTATCCCTGAAAGACAAGCTGTCATTGCCGGATATGGTCAAGGCCAGGGTGAATCTGGCCAAACTGTTTTTGCTCCAGAAGCGGCCGGATGAGGCAGAAAAAATGGTAGATCTGGTGCTGGAAGATGATCCCAAAAATATTGATGCCCACTATCTTAAGGGCAGGATGTACCTTGTCAGCGGAGACGGGGGCAAGGCTGTTTCCAAATTCAGGACGGTGACCCAGGAGCATCCCGAACATCTGGAAGGGTATATTGGCCTTGCCAATGCCCATGTGTTGAACAAGGACTATGACCTGGCCCTGGACATTCTTAAAAAAGCCCTGGAAAAAGCACCCAGTTCCGACAAGATTTTAAAGGGAATGGTTCAGGTGAATGTCCTGAAAAAGGATATGGCGGCTGCTGAAGATAATCTCAAGCAGATTATCAGCCTTGATCCATATAATATCGGGTCTATTGCAGGACTGGGGGATTTTTATCTTTCCATGAACCGGTATGAAGATGCCATGAACCAGTATCAATTGATTAAGAAGACCAAAAAAGGTGCGCCGCTCGGGTATTTAAAGACGGCCCAGGCATTGAGCAGACAGAACAAGGTGGAGGATGCCATTGAAGAACTTAAAACAGGGAATGAAAATGCGGCTGAATCTGCCGTGTTTATCACCTCTTTAGGTCAGCTGTATTTAAGACAGGGAAAAACCGGTGAAGCCATTGAAAAGTTTAAGGAGGCCCTGGCCCTGGATTCGGGAAACATAATGGCCTGGCTGACCCTGGCCAACATATACGAGATGACCCGGGAAAATGAAAAAGCCATTGATGTGTATCAACGGTTTCTCAAGGTTCATCCGGATTCGTGGTCTGCTGCCAATAACCTTGCGTTTCTACTGTCAGAGCAGGAGGCGGCCGGCACCTCCCTTGAGACTGCACTGGCGCTGGCCCTGAAGGCTGACCGCCTGAATCCCGGCTCGGCCCTGGTCAAGGATACCCTGGGCTGGGTGTATTATAAAAAAGGGGATCTTGAAAAGGCTGAGGATGAGATCTTAAAAGCGGTTGAAAAAATGCCGGATAATGATGTGATCGCTTATCATCTGGGCGTGATTTTACATGAAAAGGGAAATGGGGTTGAGGCCGGGGTGAATTTGAAAAAAGCGCTTGCGAGTAATAATGATTTTCTGGGACGGCAGCATGCCGTTACGCTGTATGAGAAATATTATAAGTGATTTTTTTTACCATGAAGGGCATGTTTTTTTTACCATGAAGGACATGAAGGGCATGAAGAAAAAGAAGGGATAAGCCTTCATGTTGATTTATAGCGGGGTTGTTTTAGAGATTTTTTACGATAAGCATTTTTTTCTATAATTATGGGTAATTTAGGTAATAAATATGGGTAAAAAAAGTAATATAAGTAGTACTACTTATTTTTATAACTAATTGAATTTATTATTAAATATACAACAAAATTCCATTGCAAAAATTTGTGTTTATGGCGTGATTATTGCATTGTAAATGTGTGATTTGCACATTGCAGATAGTGTGGGTGGGAAAATTATTGAGATCATCCTGATGCGACGTACGATATCCCCGTAAAAAGGGTGTTCCGGTAATCGCAACAGGATGCATGACAAACGATTTTTTCAACATTTTTATTTACTTTTAGAAAAGGAGGTTTTTTATGCGCAAAATTATTGTATTTGCTGCTGCATGGTTTATGTTTACATGCAGCTTTTTATTAATTGTTCCGTTGGCTGGTGCCGGTTCTGTTAATTTTGTGGGTCAAACTGATTATGGACAAGCATGGATACAGACAGACAGGGATAATGCATTGGTATTATCGTTTGATACATTGGATCCTAACTCAGATTATCGGTTTGGTCTGTATGATATAACTGGTCCTGTATCAGATGGTAATTCATTAGAGCTGCTTGGCGCTAATGAATATTTCAGGTCATTTAAAGTTGATGTTGCACCTGGGGGTGGTTTTTTAGCAACTGAATTTGTTTTTTATCCATGGGTACCAAGCGGTTCAACGTTGGCCTTAGCGACAGATAAATTCGGATTTTATTTTTTTGATGGAAGCATTTTCAATACTGATTATACGTATACGGGCGGTGGAACTGAATATCTATTAACATGGAGCAATGGTGTAGATGTAATGCTCTTTGCTTCTGATGTAGCCCCCGTTCCCATCCCAACGGCGGCGCTGCTGCTGGGCTCAGGCCTGGTGGGGCTTGTCGGATTCAGGCGCAGACGTCAAACTTAGGTAAAAAAGAGCGGAGCCTTTTGGGAGAAAGGCTTTGTTCTAAATTTTGTATGGTTAAAAAGCTGGGTACCCATAAAATGGTACCCGGCTTTGTTATTTACCATGAAGAACATGAAGGACTTGAAGGGTAAATCTTCATGAACTTCATGTCCTTCATGGTGAAATTAAAAAAATGAGGAGTGATTTTTAATGAAATCAAAGGTCTGTGTTTTATTCAGTTTTGTTCTGTTTTTTTTTCTTGTGGTGGTTTCCGGCGCAGTGGCTGATGATTATAAAATCGGGGCCGGTGATGTGCTGGACATCGGTGTGTGGAAGAATGCCGATCTGACCAGACAGCTGATTGTCCTGCCGGATGGCAGTGTGCGGTTTCCTCTGATCGGGCAGCTTGAGGTTGAAGACAAGTCTGTTGCCCAGCTTGAAAAAGAGTTAAAGGAAAAGTTGGAAAAATATGTTCCAGACCCTGTTGTGTTCACCAGTGTACTCCAGGTCAACAGCATGACGATTTATGTGATCGGCAAGGTGAATCAGCCCGGTCGGTTTGAAATCAGAAAGAACCTTGATGTGCTCCAGGCGCTTGCCGTGGCTGGCGGGTTAAATCCCTTTGCCAGGGAAAAGGAGATCGGGATTTTCCGCAAAACAGGCGGGGAAACAACAATATTTAATTTTAATTATAAAGAGGTTTCAGAAGGTGTGAACCTGGATCAGAATATTATGCTCCAAAGGGGCGATGTCATCGTGGTTCGATAGGAGGATTCATGAAATGGTTTGGATTTGCAGTTATTGTGGTGGTTGTTTTATTGGGGTCGACTTTTTCTGTATCAGCCGGTCCCACTAAGATTGTTCCCTTTGTATCCCTGACCCAGGAGTATTCTGACAATATCTTTTTTTCATCAAACAATGCGCAAGAGGACTTTATAACAACGGTTTCAGGCGGTCTGAGCATTAAACAGAAAAAAGAAGTGATTGATTTGGGTTTTAATGCCCGGTTTGACAAGTTATTGTATTGGGATTTTAGTGACTGGGATTCTCTGGATATGTTTTTTTCCGGTAATGTGAATTACAGGGCCACGGAAAGACTGGGGATCGGGGCATCTGCCCAATATTCCGAGGATTCCAGGCGGGATCGGGAGACAGATACCACAGGTCTTCTGGTAACGGGTGACAGGGAGACGGCGCGATTTTCCCTTTCATCAAACTATCTTTTTTCTGAAATTTTAAAGGGTGATATCACTTTGGGTTATGGGTCGGTTGCAGTAGAAGAGGCCGGCCGGATTGAAGACAATGATGATTTCCGCGTTGATATATCCTTTTCAAAAAATCTGTCCCAAACTTTCACTAACACGACGGGGCTTTTGAATATCAGCTATCTTCGTTATACGGCAGATATTGACACCATTAGTGCAGGGGCAGTTTTTACATCAAATGTGTTCCAGGAATATACATCTGATATTTTTCAGTTTTCCACGGGTTTTTCAAAGGATATCACAGAGCTGTATAATATTTACTTTCTTTTGGGTGGCAGTTATTCAAAGACAGCAGAGGGTTTGAGAATCCGGCAGACATTAACGGGAACAGGGTTTGTGCTGAGTGATGTGGCATCACCTGAAAGGGATGACGATACCTGGGGCGGCCTGGTTTCCACGGGCCTGAAATATAACGGCCTTTATTATGATATGGGCCTGTCTCTTTCCCGGGATATGCGGGGCGCGACGGGAACAAATGGTGTGGTGCAACGGTCGTCTATTGCGGGAAATATTGATCGAAAAGTGACGGAGCAATTTGCTCTTACACTTAATGCATCCTGTTACCTGAATGAAAATGAAAGAAACAACCAGGCGGATACAGAAGAGTTAACCCTTAATATTCAGCCCGGGTTCAGATATAAATTCACCCATGATTTTATTGTATCCTGTTTTTACAGGTTTACATCTGTTGACGACAGGCAGAACAACAGCACTAAAGAGCGGAACATGATTTATATGGTCATTAAAAAAGAATTTGAACTTTAATCCTGTAGAGGCAGATGAATGGAAGAAAATATATTAACACCTGGTGATTATCTTGCAATTTTAAATAGAAGAAAATGGGCCCTGATTGTTCCTTTTGTTTTGATTGTTGCCGCATCCGTTGTGACAGCACTGATGCTGCCCTCTATATATAAGTCCCAGGCAACTATCCTGATTGAACAGCGCGAAATTCCTGCTGAATATGTCACCTCCAGCATGACAACCTATGCAGAGCAGAGAATGCAGAGTATCAAGCAGCGGGTTTTGACTTCTCAGCAGCTCCAGAATTTGATCCGGCAGTTTAGTCTTTACCAAAAGCAGCTGGAAAAAATAACCATTGATGAAATTGTTGCAGAAATGCGAAAGCAGATCGTCCTGACACCTGTTAATGTTGAGGTGGCAGACCGCAGTTCAGGGCGGTCAGCAACGGCCACCATAGCATTTACCCTGTCCTATGAGGGGGAAAATCCGGAAAAGGTTCAGCAGGTTGTTAATACCATTATCACTCTTTTCTTAAAAGAAGATTTAAAGGTAAGAACGGATCAAGCCTCCTCCACCCATGAGTTTTTAAGGGAAGAAGCGGAAAAGATCAAAGCCAAACTGGCTGAATATGAGAAAGAGATGGCCATTTTTAAGAAAAAACATGCAAATTCTCTGCCTGAACTATTCCAGGTGAACATGCAGACCCTGAACAATATTGAAAGGAATATTGAGCTGGTCAAGGAAAATCTTCGCACCCTAAGGGAAAAAAAAGGAGGCATGGAAGAAGAGCTGGTCAATACGCCCGTTGACCTTGAGTCCGTCATGGTGCAAAGGGGACAAAAAGATCAGGATGAAAGCCGGCTTGAAGCTTTGAAAATGGAGTTGATCAACCTGAAAACAAAATTTTCCGATCTATACCCGGATGTTAAAAAAATTAAACAGGAGATCCAGGAACTGAGTGCAAAGGTTGAACAAAAAAACAAGGAAGCAGAAAAGACAAAACAGGTGGATAAAAACAGCGTAAAAAATCCCGCCTTTGTCACTCTGTCTTCCAGGCTGGCCGGACTGAACTCTGATATCAGTTCTCTGAATAATCAGATCGATGACCTTGAGCAGCAGGCAGTCGTATGCCGGGAGAAAATTGCCGCAACTCCGGGTGTAGAGGAAAAATATAATGCCATTCTTTCCGAAAGAAACACGCTCTACACCAAGTACAATGAGATGCAGGCTAAAATGATGGAGGCAAAGGTGGCACAGGGGCTTGAATCCGAACAAAAGGGCGAGCGGTTTACCCTTATTGAATCAGCCATTCTTCCTGAAAAGCCGTTTAAACCCAACAGGCTGGCCATTGTGCTGATCGGTATTGTTCTGGGGCTGGGCGCAGGCGTGGGCTTTGCATCCATTGTTGAGTTTTCAGACACCTCTTTCAGGGATGCAGAGTCATTGACAAGGGCAACGGGTTTTCCCGTGCTGACCGTGGTGCCGTGTATTGTAACCCGCCAGGACAGGATGAGACGGATTATGGTAAGGAGTGCGGGATTTGCCACGGCTGTTGTGGTGCTGGGTGTGTCTGTATTTTTGTTTGATCATTATGTTATGGATCTGGATGTTGTGTGGGCCAAGATCATGCGTAGGATTTCTTAGATAGTGGGTTGGTTTTTAGGATTTAAGATTTAGGATTTAGGTCGGTGGTGTGCTTGGATTATATCAAAATGAGTTTGATATGGCAGAGTTTTTATATGAAAGTAACCACAGTTTTTACCATGAAGCACATGAAGGAATTGAAGAAAAAACTTCATGGACTTCATGCTCTTCATGGTGATCTTTCATGTTTTGTTGTGCCCGCAAGGGCATGGCTGTTAGTTAATTCGGGAGAAAAGTAAGATGAAATTGAGAAAAGCGCTTGATAAGGCAAAAGATGAAAGAGAACTCAATGGCAGAGAACTCAATGGGAAGGCTGCTCCAGAAGAGATTATTAGTGGGGCAGGGGGCAGTCAGGTTGATTCGGATACAAAAGCAGACAAGCGCCTTCTGATATATACAGAATCAAACAAGCGCCTCCTGAATCCGGCTGTTACGGAAAAAAATCGGGGTGTATGTCTGAGCCCCAATCCAGCCGAAATCGAACGGTATAAGATATTAAGAACCAGGATCAATCATCAATCAGCAGATAAACCCATGAACACGGTAATGATCACCAGCGCTAACCGCGGGGAGGGCAAGACAGTCACCTGTATCAACATGGGGTTTACCTTTGCAAGGGAGTTGAACCATACTGTTTTTATAGTGGACTGCGACTTTAAGGGTCAGGATATCCATCGGTACCTGGGCATAGAGAGCAAGAACAGCCTGATCGATTATTTTCTGGATGATGTTCCGTTGAATAACCTCATTATCTGGCCGGGCGTCGAAAAACTGACCCTGATATCCGGCGACAGGACGGTTTTTGATTCATCTGAGCTGCTCTCCTCTGACATGATGGCAAAGCTTGTGAAGGAGATGGGAAACCGGTATAGCGACCGGTATGTATTTTTTGATGCCCCGCCCATTTTAGAAAGGTCTGAAGCCATTGCCATGGCACCTTTGATGGATGGCATCCTCATGGTGGTGGAGGCTGGTGTTACATCGAAAAAAGATGTGCGAAAGGCAGTTGAGCTGCTGCCCAAAGATAAGTTTTTAGGATTTGTTCTCAATAAACAGGGTTAGAATCTCAATCGACAGGGGTAAAAAATGTATACTGATTTCTTTGGATTTACGGCAAAACCGTTCAGCCTGGTTCCCAATCCCAATTACCTGTACATGAGTTCAAAGCACGGTCATGCCCTGACGTTTCTGGAGTATGGCCTGGCGGAAAAAATTGGATTCGTCATGCTCACGGGCGAGATCGGAATCGGCAAAACTACGCTGATACGGTATCTGCTCAACCAGATTGAAGCGGATACGGATGTGGCCGTTATCTTTAATACCAATGTTAAGTCCGGGGATCTGATCAACCTGATCCTGAATGAATTTGAAATTGAGTATGAAGACGGCATCAGCAAGGCAAAAGCCCTGGACAGGCTGTATGAGTTTCTGATTCAAAAATATGCCGTCAAAAGAAAGGTTCTCCTGATCATTGATGAGGCCCAGAACCTGTCCAGTGATGTTTTAGAAGAAATCAGGATGCTTTCAAATCTCCAGACAGACGATGATATGCTCCTGCAGATCATGATCGTGGGCCAGCCGAATCTGAGGGACAAGATCCAGGATCCCCGGCTTGAGCAGTTTGCACAAAGGATATCCGTAAGTTACCACCTTTCCGCCATGACCCAGGAGGAGACAGGGGCCTATATTGCCCACCGTCTTGAAAAAGTCGGCGGCAGTCCTGAGATTTTTTCCAAAGAGTTTGTGGAAAAAATATTCGAGGTCTCCTGCGGCATACCCAGAACAATTAACCTGCTCTGCGATGCTGCCCTGCTTTATGGATATGCAGATGGTATAAAAAAGATCGGCCTGGAAATACTGGAGCAGGTGATTGAAGGCAAGGGCGGTATGGGCGTGTTTACCAAACAGAAACTGAATAATACGCAGGAGACCTGCGCTCTGTACACGGATGATCCTCTGGACAGGTTGAAAGATAAAATATCAAAAATGGAACTGCGTATCGAACAGCTGACAAAGGCATTGAACGGCCGGCTCAAGGAATCGGAATCAAGGGCTGAATTCTGCCGCGATGAAATGGTTTCCAACCTTAAGAACCTTCTTATTGCGGAAAGAAAACGGTGTGCTTCTCTTGAATTCATGTATGGCAAGCTGCGGGGGAAATATGAGTTTTCAGAACGGTTTAACAGAGTTCAGTGATTTTAATCGGGGTCAGACCACGGTTTTTTTTGTTTTTACCATGAAGGGCATGAAGATCATGAAGTTTTTTCTTCAAGGCCATCATGTCCTTCATGGTGATTAAAGAATTGGCCCTTTGTTTAATTCGCTTGGAATTCATAAACGTATTACATTATTTTCCACTTTTGATACATTGATTTCCTAAGTAAAACTACTTATAAGTATTTGAAAACACAATTATATAAGGATTTTATAAAGGCTAAAATATGGTGCATTTATTGCATGTAATTTTTAATAAAAAAACTAAATTTGTTGTGAGGTAATGGCGGTAAGTCAAAGGGCCTCGAAAAGGGGTTCTTCTTGGTTGGCTAAATAAGATAAATGGAGGTTGTATATGATGAAGAAATTCTTAATGGGTTTGGTGATAGTGATATCGCTGATTGTTCTAGTTGGGGGGTCGAATGCTGCCACAATCAATATTGATTTTCAAAACCCAACTATTTTAACTAAAATTTACAATGGTCAAGGGGTTCTTGGCTCAGGCACATACTGGAATGCTGTCGGTCATTCAGGGGCCACTAACTTACTTGATGATGCAGGAAATCCAACAGGCGTTGGAGTTGATCCGAGTTTGATCCAGAATTATGCGAATGCCATTCCTCCTGGAGATGCTCTGCTTGCTGATAGAATCATTTTTGGTCCTGACCCAGGAACTGTTTTAATTTCAGGATTAACAGCGAATTCTTATTTTGACATAGCTGCTTATAACGGTTTCTATTCCCAGAAATATTCCATAGCCGGACAAGGTGTCATACCCGCTGAGTCAACTTCAATACAAAGCGCTAATCTTAACTATGATAATTTTGGCAGTTGGGTGGAAGGCACCCATTACGTGATATTGGAAAATGCCCTTTCAGATGGCAATGGCCAGATCACATTGAACATTGAATCCTCACCATCATTCAATTATGGGGAGGCTATAACCATCGCTGGTTTACAAATAAGTCAAGTACCCGTCCCGGCAGCAGTATGGCTTTTCGGCTCAGGTCTGGTAGGGCTTGCAGGCTTCAGAAGATCACGCAATGCGTAACAAATTCAGATGATAATACCACGTCATGACAGGGGGCAGTTATCCTGCAATGATCAATCCGGATCGGATGGTTTGTTTAATGGGAGTGGGTCTGACCCTATTCATACTTTGGTTTTACACATGATATTACTTGAAATACAGGATAGAAAAATCTCAGGGTGGGATTTTGATATTAAAAAAAGGATTTAAGAAAATGGAAGGTCTCATGAAAAAAATAGCAATTAAAAGAGGCTGGTTTCTGGGTGTGCTGGTTGGTTTTGCGATGTTGGTTGGTACTGCATCGGCAATGGCTGGAACTTATACTTTTGTAGACTATTTACATGATAACAACGAGGGGGATCATTTTTTTTACTCCAAAACTAATGATTTCTATATCGATGGTGAGAAAGTTGATTTTTATGATAAATATGATATCGATAGCGGATCTTTTGAAAAGGGAGTTATATCGGGATATACTAGTGGGCTTTTGAGTGGCAGTTGGAATTCGGATGGCAAAGAGATTCAGTTTTTTGTTGTTAAGGGTGGCAATCCTGATAATGGTGAGGGCTACTATGCGCTTTTTGAATGGACTTCCGGTGATAAATTTTCCGGTTCCTTTGATTTGACAGGTTTCATCAACAATAATCCAATTTTCAGTTCCTTTATTTTGAGCATGGGGAATGGCAAGGGGAATGGGAATGGCAATGGGAATGGCAATGGGAATAATTATTTATCCGCGGTTTCCCATGTCGCCCTGTATTCAACATCCAATGTTCCCTTACCAGGAGCACTCTTGCTATTAGGTTCCGGCATAGCGGGCCTGGCTATGGTGAGAAGACGAAAGCAAAGCAGAGATGAGGGATGATCCAAAGCGCTGATTAATTAATAATCATGGATATCCCCCGGAGTTATTCCGGTATTCCACAGGGCCTTAGTCCGGTTTATACAAGAATTAATTGATATTTTTTTTAACTGGAGACAAGTATCATGATTCCAATCAGATATTTCCCGTCAAAAATTTTCATTTACTCGTGCATCATTTGTTTGATCAGCATTAACCTTAACCTCCCAGCGGCCAGTTCGGCAATATTTAATCAGTCCTATAACATTATACAGGCGCATTTACAGAACCCGGCTGCCGTGTACGCACCCATATCCACGTCATCAACCCAGACATCGTCTTTTGGCAGCAGCAATTTTATTCTGGACTATGGTCCCGGTCTTACCAATGGTTCCGGCCTTACCACATTAGCAAAGAACGCTTTTGATATGGCCGCAAACCGCTGGTCAAGCTATCTGAATGATCCGGTCACCATTAAGCTGACTGTTGATTATAAAGCACTCGCTCCAAACATTCTTGGTCAGACCTCTACCTCGCTTCTGTCTGGCGGGTACAATACGGTCCGGAATATGGTTTCCAATAACGCCGGTGAAACAAACAACGCAATGGAAAATGCCCTGCTTCCTTATCTTCCTGATTCGAGCCAATTTTCAGCGTGGCTGCCATCTGGTTTTTTTATGAATGGTTATAGTCTTCTCTCTCAGGCCAATTATCATGCACTGGGGGGGACTGACATTAACTTTAACGGTTCAGATGGATCTATAACCTTTTCCAGTGGGTTCAGCTGGGATTTTGATCCCTCAGACGGCATTTCTGCCGGCACTTATGATTTTGTAGGTGTAGCCATGCATGAAATTGGGCATGCTCTTGGTTTTATTTCCGAAGTTGATTTTGTTGACGGGCTGTGGAATGCGGGTTTATCTTCAGACAGTATCTCGCCTACCACCCTGGATCTTTTTCGTTTCAAAACCGAGGACCTTGATCTATATGAATTTAATTTTACCGAAACATCCAGAATGCTGACTCCCGGAGATGAACAGGCTTTATATTTCGGCGACGAAATCGCATTGCTATCAACAGGGTTATACAATGGTGACGGCAGACAGGCTTCTCACTTTAAAGACAATCTTGGACTGGGACTTCTTGATCCTACCGCGGCCGCCGGTGAATTGCTGGCCGTATCAGCGTATGATCTGGCTGCTCTGGATTTGATTGGATGGGAGATTAGTTCTGTTCCAATTCCCGGCGCTATCTGGCTGTTCGGTTCAGCACTCATTGGATTGGCGGGAATACGAAATAAGGGAAAAAATCTAATAAATTGGAAACAGACCACGGTTTAATGGGTTTTTTACCATGAAGGGCATGAGAGGTAAATGGGCAATTTAAATATTATAGAACCAACGAACCCACCAAAGAAAAGCATCCCCAATTTAAAAGATTATCGCTGTCCCCATTGTAATAAATTCCTTTTCAAAGGGGATGTTAAAAAATTAAATATGGCGTGCCATCATTGTCAGAAATGGATAAGCGCCACCGACCCGGTCATTTGGACCACTGCCGTTCCGACATTCTGGGCGGCCGGATAATCAAGCAAGCTGTAATTCCACTGATCGTATACTGCATATGATTTAATGGGGGACAGACCCGGTTAAAAACCCGGCGGGCCCCGTTAAGTCGTTAAATTATAAAGGTGAAAAATCATAGGGAGGAGGGAAATTGAATATGAGATGAAATATTTGTGAAGGGAAAGCACCATCGGTCGCATTTTTTTGAATAATTGGATTTTTTCAAATAGAGTTTACAGTTCATTATAAGGGGTAATTTATGATTAAGAAAATGGTATTAGCGGTGTTTGTATTGATAGTTTGTTGCGGGGCAGCACATGGTGCGATAATTACAAATGGATCATTTGATAGCGGCATCGATGGCTGGGAATTCTATGCTTTCCGCGGGGGTTCTTTTTCAATAGTTACGGATTCCGGAAATAAATATGCGGAGTTGATTGGTACCCAGGATTCGGGTGGCCCTAATGATTGGGTGTCAATAAGTCAGGAAGTCAAATCCGATCTGACAATAGGCGAGGACTATGTGGCAATTTTTGACGTCAAGGCAAATGTTCCTCTTGAGGGGTCAGGGCCGAAGTTTGGGCGCGGAAGCTATATGATGTCTGCCAGTAGAGCAGTTAATAGTACAATCCAGACTGATAGCCTGATAGCTCTTGATGGGAAATGGCACACCTACATGATTCCATTTACAGCTGAAAGCAGTATGCTTGACAATTATCCCCTTTTTGGATTTATCCTTTCAGGACCGGGTAAAGGCTCGGTCTGCCTCGACAATATTTCGATTGTCGAGGCTAGCACTGTCCCTGTACCATCAGCAATTATTCTCTTGTTCAGCGGGATCTTAGGCCTTGCAGGAGTTGGTAGAAAAAATAGAGGGAATTAATGGGGGGTCAGGCTTCGCTTACGTGGGACCTTTACCCTGAAGGGCAGAAGCCAGGTTATTGTAGTTGAGAAAAATGGGGGCTGCCAGGTATTTTATTTGCCGGGCAGCCCTTTTGATTTCTTAACGGAATCCCTTCAAACTGATCTGATACCAGAGCCACATCAATGTCACTGAATTCGTTATACCTCTGGAATTCTGGGGACACCTTATTTAATTATTTTTGGAATTCTAATTCTGGGGACATAATTCTGGGGACACCTTATTTAATTATTTTCAGAATCCAGAGTATTTGTTTCATTATTAACATGGCACGAATAGCAAGAGCATCAGCGCCTGGAATCCAGCATCATATTACACAGCGGGGAAACAGGCGGCAACAGACCTTTTTCAAGGAACCTGAAGGCTGTCGCTGGAGAGACCCTTTTATCAAAAAAATGGAATTTTTTTTAGACCGGAGACTCAAGCCTCAAAAACCTGGATACAAAAAAAAAGATAAGTAAGGTGTCCCCGGAATACAGAATAAGGTGTCCCCGGAATACACAGTCCCCGGAATACACCCGGAATACACACGCCCTTTTTTTATAAGCCTCAAAAAACAGATAAATTTTCTTGAAAAATACGTAGTTTTGCGTATTTACAAACCTATTTTAATATTCTAATGATCATAAAGATTTAACAAATCCAGACTGAGACAAACCCGGTTCCGAGGCTGGGACATAAAGCATAGATCAATGTCGTCTGCTGCGGGTAATATCATATAACTGGTAATATGAAAGAAGATTGTAGAAAATAATAAGGGATAGACCTAGGTTTAATAACGACCCTGGCCTGTTGGCCGACATATATTCTTTAAACCAATCATAGTGAGGTAAATGGACAATTTAAATATTATAGAATCGACAACCCCACCAAAGAAAAGCATCCCCAATTTAAAAGAATATCGCTGTCCCCATTGTAATAAATTCCTTTTCAAAGGAAATGTCAAAAAATTAAATATGGCGTGTCATCATTGTCAGAAATGGATAAGTTCCACAGACCCTATCATTTGGACCGCTGCGGTTCCAACATTTTGGGAGACCAGATAATAATTCTCGTAATTCTCGGGGTCAGGCTTGCTTTGTTGTCGTTATTAGCTGATAGCTGTTATAGCTATAGCAGGGTCTGACCCTGATAAGTTTTTGTTTTTATAAAAGATATTGCCTGAATCAGGGGGCTAAAAAGGTCTTAGAGTGCACTTTTTGATACCAGAAAAGGGCATTTAAGAATGGTGTTTTTAATGGTGAATGGTGAATGAAGGGCAATAGTATCCGAAGATGCAGATAGACATACATTACTACGCAGCATACGCAATGGCACGGCTGGCAGGGATCAGGCCCAAGGCGGCCAGAACAATTGCCACGGCATCGCAATACGTGGATGATGCCGTTGACGCAGATATCCGGCATAATGAAAAGGGTAACAAACTTGCCCCCATTGTAACAGCGCACAAGCTTCTGGAACTTATGGAAAACAGTGATGTGAATGATCAGCCCTTTGTCTGGGTTCCTTTTCCAGTTTCTTCCGCATGTTTGGTTTCCAGGGAGGGCTGTGGACCAACGTGAGAAGATCAATTATAAGCGATGGCGCTGAAATAGCATCAGGCGCGCTGGGACATGGCGCAGTTGCAGTGCTGCCCGATCTGCCATATCTTAAGTGGAGTTTCAGATATGAGCACTCGCCTGAAACAGTCGAGCGGAACAATGCAGACATCTTTCTTGAAGCCTGCAGAAAACTGCACGCCATGTTTCAAAGATTTTTATCGCGCAGCACGGGCCATGATGACGGCACAAGCGGCATTGATTTTACCAGGGTGGAAGATTGCATAAAAGATATCCTGTCTTTCCAGAACGGAAAAACACAGCGATCGAAAAAATGGCGGACAGCCTTTGCCAAAGGCGAGCTTGGGATAAAACCCGGTCAGAAAATACCGGTTTATGATCCTGGACCCTGGGATAAACAAAGAAACCATTTCCCCGCCCTGGACAAACCGGAAAAAGCCGCTGCAAGCAATGTGTACCACTTTTATCAGGCCGCCAGCATCCACCGGCACACCCTGCTCCGGGAGCTTTTGCCCAAAAACAACCTGCTCGTGGTTTAAAAAAATTATCTGAGTAAATTTACGTCCTATAAAAAAGGAGACCATCAGCTCTATCTGCCAACAGAAATTCAAAAAATGCTGGAAGGGGCTGGACGAATAAGGATACAACTCCTGTAAATTCTGTCCCCCCAAAAAAACCTTGAAATTATGCCGGCATTTCAGCCTGGATTATCTGATTTTGGAACACCATTAGTATTTCACCGAGTGGATTTTGTTTGACAGCGAACAAAGACCACTCGGTTTTTTATTTTCAGGCCTTTGTGATCACATGATTTTTAAAATCAAAGTTTTTTGGTTTTTTTTCCACCATGATCCCCGGGGATTTGAAAAATATCATCCCTGTTGTAAGAACTATCAGCGGTAATCCACGAGCTGAACAACAATATTCAAGGAACATCAGGTGTGGCCAATGTCCGCTCCCTTATTGAAAACCCCATAATCGATACGATTTACGGCAAGATCGTGGATCTTGAGCTTGAATTGACCCGCCTTTCAAAAACATTTAAATCAAAACACCCAAAAATTTTACAGATCAACAGCGAACTCACCAGGAGCAGAAAAAGGCTTGATCAGGAAATTCAAAAAGAGTTTGAAAACCTGAAATCTGAAAGGAAAGTCCTTGTTGCAAGGGAAAAAACCCTTGAAAAAACCGTTTCAGAATTTGAAAGCGATGCCCTTGACTCCAGCACCAAGGAACTCAAATACACCATCCTTCAAAGAAACGTCACTACCAGCCAGAACCTTTACGATTTAATGGTTTCCAGGGTAAAAGAATCCAATATCCTCCAGACCAGCGATACATCCAATATCCGACTGGTGGAAAAGGCCGTCATCCCAATTGCCCCTGTCTCCCCCAACAAGAAAAGGAACCTTTTGCTCAGCATGATCGTGGGGATTATCTGTGGAGCAGGGCTGGCTTTTTTCCTTGAATATCTGGACCAGACCGTTCGTACGGAAGAAGATATTGCACTGCATTTTAATATTCCCGTTCTTTCAGTGATCCCTGAAGTGGAAACCTGAAAACCTTTAAGGAGCCCATTGTGATATTCAGAGTCAACAAAGAAAAAAAGAGAAAAAAAGACCTTAAAAACCTGCTTGTAAATTTTCCATCCAGCTCAGCCTTTGCTGAATCCTATAGGACCCTGAGAACCAATCTGTTTTTTTCTCTTATGGAAAAAAACCTTAAATCCATTGTGGTCACAAGTTCTGTTGAAGCGGAAGGCAAGACCACCACAGCCGCCAACCTTGCATACACCATTGCCCAGACCGAAAAAAAAGTTCTTTTGATCGATGTTGATCTGAGACGGCCCCATTTAAGTGCGCTTTTGGGCATGAGAAAAAAAACAGGTATCACAGGTCTTATATCAAATGTTTTTGGTGTTTCCCTGGATAAAGGAACGCTCAAGGATTTTTCAGTCAAAGACCTGATCCAGCTTGTCCGGCTCCAGTCCAAAACCTGCTGCCTTGACCTTGAAAGCAGTGACACCCGGGTGGCCATCTATTTTGAAAGAGGCCTTATGAAGGATATATACTGGAAAAACAGGCCTGAATCAAAAAGACTTGCCAGCACCCTGATAAAGGACAAACTGTTAACAAAAAAAGAGGCTGACCTTGCCCTGGGCCATCAGCAGAAATCTGCCCGCCGTATCGGAACCCTTCTTGAGACCATGGGTTTTGTCTCAAAAAAAGATATTTCCAAAGTCCTGTCCGTCCACAACATTGAAGCCATCAGGGCAGTTTCCGGCATAACCACAGGTACCTTTGCTTTTTCTTCCCAGCCTGTGGATGAACAAAGACCCGCAGACGGCCAGGAAATAGATTTTAACAAACTCTATATGGAGTTTGGCAGCACAAATGGATTCCTTTATTTAGATCATGCCATTGATTCAGTCGTAGAGGAGACCCTGACCCCGAATCTGTTTTTTCTGCCCGCAGGAGCCGTCCCCCCAAACCCGTCGGAAATTCTGGGGTCTTTCATATTTGGATTTTTACTGGACCAGTTAAAAACCCGGTTTGATTTCATCATCATTGATGCACCACCCGTCATGCCCGTCACAGATGCATTGGTTCTCACACCCAAAACAGATGGTGCTGTATTTGTCATAAAATCCGGTAACACGGACAGAAAAATAATCAAGGATGTCCTGGATCAGTTTGAAAAAGCCAGTCAGCCCATCATCGGCACCGTCCTGAACCGGGTCAACATGAAAAAAGAGGGCTACTACCGATATTATAAAAAATACTATTCTTCCTATTATGGACAATAAAAAAGGACGCAGATGAACGCAGATTACCAGGATTTTATATTAACCCATCTGAGCCATCTGAGAAAATCTGCGTCCCATAAAAAAACTTACTCTCTTTTAAAAACCCACTTGAATAATGTGTAAAAACACATTATCATTTAAGAATGATAATTGCATTGTGAAATTAAAATTTTTGAAATATGACAAAAGCTGATAAGAAAAACAAAAAGATTAGAAGAAGTCAAAATAATATTAAATTTCAAGAATTTGTCACCTGGCTTGAAGACAATGGGTTCTCGCTTGATCGGATAAGTGGAAGTCATCATATTTTTGTGCATCCGATTATTGAAACCCCGATAAACGCTCAAAAAAAGAAAGATGGAACAGCAAAAGCGTATCAAATTAAGCAAGCCATTAATATTATTGATGGAGAGTAATCATGGAATATACTGTTAAAATTTTTCCTGATCCAGAAGGTGATGGCGATTATATGGCTGAAATTCAAGAACTTAAAGGGTGTTCTGCTTTTGGCGAAACACCTGAAGAAGCTCTGAGAGAAGTAGAAATAGCCATGCAATTGTGGATTGAAACTGCAAAAAAATATGGTAAACCAATTCCGAAACCGAAAAATAAAAAAATCAATGAACCTAAAAAACGGTTCAATGTAATATTCCCTGAATCGCTCCTTTCAGATGTGGATGAGTACAGGGGGAAGCATGGAATGAAGCGGTCCGAACTCCTTGCTGCCGCTGCTGAACAATTTATTTCATCAACCCGGAGGACTCATCTGGGGCATTAATCCTCCCTGCAAAATTCTTACAATGCTGTTTAATAAAGGACGCAGATGAACGCAGACCGCCATGTTTTTACAACACCCCATCTGAGCCATCTGAGAAAATCTGCGTCCCATAAAATAGGACGCAGATGAACGCAGATTACCAGGATTTTAAACACACAGACCTGACAAAAAAGATCATTGCAATCTTTTACCAGGTTTACAACACCCTGGGCTATGGCTTTCTTGAAAAAGTGTATGAAAAAGCCATGATGTTTGAATTTAAAAAAGCCGGCATCTCCGCCAACTCCCAGTTCCCAATAAAAGTAGACTATCAAGGCCACATTGTCGGTGAATATTTTGCCGATATACTTATCGAAAACAAGGTCATCATTGAAATTAAGGCAGCCAAAGACTTATCATTAGAAAACGAAGCCCAACTTCTCAACTACCTGAAGGCAACCCAAGCAGAAGTAGGCCTCCTTCTCAACTTCGGCCCTGAACCCCAAATCAAAAGAAAAGCCTTTGACAATAAATAAACAACCCATCTGAGCCATCTGAGAAAATCTGCGTCCCACATGAGAACCTTGAAAATAATCGCCATTATTCTCTTATCCTTTATGGTAATCATAAACTGCGTCCTGTTCCTATCCAGGTTTCAATACCAGAATGGAATCAATTTCATGCACGAGAAAGAATATGATATGGCCCTTGCCTCCTTTACCCGGGCTGAAAACCTGATCCCCCCGTTTTTAGGCAAGATCTTTTTTCTCCAGGACCATATGCGCATCCATACTCAAAAAGGGATGGCCTTCCATGACCAGGGCCTTGCCCTCTGGAAAGAAAAAGGCATATCCACCAACGTATCTGCATTGTACAAAAAAGCCGGAATCAGCTTCACCAAAGCCGCTAAAATAGATCCAGGCGATTATATCACCACCTATTGGCTTGCAAAAACACAAAACGCCCTGGAGTCTATAACGGGATACCTTAAGCCCCATGACCCAAACCCCTATAATGCCCAACCCCTCTATGAAAAAGCCATTGCCTTAAGACCCAGCGGCATCGAGGTCCATTATGCCTATATCCGTTATCTCTACAACAAAGGAGAAAAAAAACGCATCCCAGAACTTGTTCAATATATGACTCAAATCTACCCCCAATCCTACTTTCATCTGAAAAAAGAACCTTTTTTTAATGACTATCTTATTGCGAACATGGAAACAGGCCTTTTATCTGCCCTGGATCAGGACATAACCCCCATATCTGCTTTCCAGGCACTCTCTGATATCCAGGTCGCAAAAAAAAACTATCATAAAGCAATTACCTATTACAGTAAAAGCCTGGAAGTTAAACCCTTTACCAACACATCAGGCAACTATCTGAACATGGGGCAATTGTATTTAAAAAGCCAACTCCCGGAAAAAACGGAAAAGACCACTATCTGGTTTACAAAGGCATTAAAAAAGGCAGACAATTTTGATGCCACCCTTGAAAAGATATTTAACATCTACACACGAGCAAAGGCATTGGATGAATTTATCCGGTTTTCCATCCACATCGAAGAAAACCTGGCCCATCCCCCCGTCCTGGATATCAGCATTGCAGAGGCCTGGATTAAAATGGGAAACCCCCAGCTTGCAAGGGCAAGACTGCTCAAGCTCAATGCAAAAAAGCCCAATGCACACGCCCACTACCTTTTAGCGACCATCGCTGAACGAGAAAACGACTGGGACCAGATGGAAACCTCCATCCAGCGGGCAACACTGCTGGATCAAAACAACTACACCTATTACAACCTGCTCACAAAGGCCCTGATAAACCAACAAAAATACACCCATGCCGAAGAAACAGCCACAAAAGCCATAACCCTTGCGCCAAAAAACAATCCCTGGGTTTTCAACAGCCGGGCTGTCATCCGATGGCGCCTGAAAAAATATTCCCCGGCGGCTTCAGACTGGGAAAAAGCCTTTACCATAAAACCCGACCAAAGCGATTTTCCCTACCGAATAGCCCTGGCAATGGAACAGGAAGGCAACTTTAAAAAAGCCCAGACCTTTGCTGTCAAAGCCCTGACCCTTGCCCCAGACAACAAAAAATACAAAACCCTTGAAACCCGGCTAAAAACCCACTGAGCCCATCAGAGAAAATCTGCGTCCCATAAGTCCCATATGAATATACCATTTTACATAATCTGCACCCTGATCGTATTCACCCCTCTTGCCCGTGGTTCCGTCCATCCATGGGCAACAACCATCATCCAGATCCTGATTCTGCTATCAGCCATCATTATGGTCGCAAAAAAAACCGCCATCCCAAAAACACCAATGACCAAACCCATAACAGCCATCCTGATCCTGTGCGCAGTATCCTTTACCTTTTCTTCCCACAAACCCGTTGCCTTTGAAGGGCTTCTCATGCTTTTAACATACATAGCAGCCTATTTTATAACCCAGTCCTGTGTCAAAACCAGAAAACAGCAGCGCATCCTGGTGTACACCATCATAGCAACGGCCATACTGCTCTCCGTCATCGGCATATTCAAACGCTTCGGCCTGAACCCCTTACCCTTCTGGATATACCCTGATATCGGCAACCCCTCACCCGATTCAATCTCAGGCGCATACGTCAACCGAAACCACCTGGCAGGATTCCTTGAAATGGCAATCCCCCTGCTTATCATATTGTTCATCACCCGGCAAAGAACCCTTGAAACAAAACTCGGCCTTGTCTTCCTGACCCTGTTCCTCCTGACAACCCAGGCCTTTACCCTGTCACGCGGCGGATGGATATCCACCATAACGGCCATACTCTTTTTGGCAGTTGTATTACTATCCCAGAAAAGTTTTGTTGACAAAAAAATCATTTTGACAATCGGAGCCTGCATTGTAATCATGTCTCTTTTTATCCTTGCAAGCCTGCCCGTTGTTGAAAGAATCACCACCCTGACCCAGCAGGATACCACAGACAATATTTCCGGCAGGATGCGATGCTGGAAAGGCACCATTCTCCATATAAAAGACAACCTGCTCCTTGGAACCGGCCCCAATACCTTTACCGTGGCATACCCTGCTTATCAAATCCCGGGGCCTGCTGTCTTAAGACGCTATGCCCACAACGACTACCTGCACTTCACAGCAGAAACGGGAATCCTGTTCATCCCGATATTAATGTACACGCTATTTTGCTTTTTCAGAACAGGCTTTCAAAACCTGAAAAGCCAAAGCCGCCAGAAAAAAGGGATTGCCCTGGGCGCCATGGCAGCAATCTTTGCCATACTTATCCACTCCTTTTCTGATTTCAACCTGAACATACCAGCCAATGCCTTCACCTTCACCGTCATAGCAGCACTGGTATTTAACCCATCTGAGTCATCTGAGAAAATCTGCGTCCCCAAAAAAAAAGTTATCCTTATTAACTTTATGGCTTATTATAAAGCTTAATCAAAGCTTGATGGAGGTTGTTTACCATGGGAACACAGTTTGTGACAGATGTACAAGGCAATAAAACAGCGAAAACATTCAATGTCATAATCGAGCAGGATAATGAGGGATTTTATATCGCCAGTGTACCTGAATTAAAGGGGTGCCATACACAGGCAAAATCTCTGGATGTTTTATTAGACCGTATTAAAGAAGCCATTGCATTGTGTATGGAGGTTGATGACATTGCCTTTCCTAATCAATTTGTCGGGTTTCAAAGAATATCGGTTTCTATATGACACAATATCCATCTTTGCAGGGCAAACAGCTTGTTAAAGTACTTAAAAAGATAAAATTCAGTGTTAACAAAGATTCTTCGCGATTGTGAAATAACTCGGGATGATCTTTTGAAGCTTATCTAAAGTCTTGATACTTTACCCCCAAACAACGACAACAAAGCAAGCCTGACCCCATCCCACCAATAACGGATTGAAAAAAAAGACAATAATAGGTTGATTTATCTCTAAATTAGAGATAAATAT
>JACKQG010001242.1_pt1 | contig 35764 bp, 25 predicted proteins | sample 8237621 | NCBI WGS metagenome assembly JACKQG01 (sample SAMN15677084, study PRJNA649215) | marine metagenome | biome: marine; feature: Black Sea; material: saline water; isolation source: suspended particulate matter (SPM) from the Black Sea western gyre | collected 2013-06-09/2013-06-10 | depth...
GCGTTCCTATTCCAATAAAGCTTAAGGCTGATTCGATTAGGATAATGTCAGCCATACGGATGATGGAAAAAGTAAAAACAGTCAAAAAAACATTGGGCATTAAATGTCTGCCAATGATCCGCGAAGTTTTTAATCCGGCACCTTTTGCCTTAAGAATAAAGGGACGTTGTTTTAATGAAAGTACTTCGGCTCTCACTAATCGAGCAACATCCATCCAACTTGTTAATGTAAGAACAATGATCAACATTAAATGGCCGGAGCCAAAAAGCGCCATGCAAGTTATGGCTAAAAAAATTATTGGAAAAGATAATAATAAATCTACAAATCTCATCAGGATTTGATCTAACCAACCTCCGAAATATCCTGAAATGGCGCCATAAAAGCTCCCAATAATTGCTGAAAATAGCACGACACTTACAGCGATGAGAAGAGAAATTCTTCCGCCATATAAAACCCGGGAAAAAACGTCCCGACCAAATTTATCTGTTCCGAAGCAAAACTTCCAACTTGGTTTTTTTAAACGGTTTTCAGCCGGATTATTTTGTACATCAGGGTCATATTTAATAATAAATGATGAAAAACTAATGAATAGAATAATCAAACACAGAACAGACAGACCAACCCAAAACTGGAAACTTTGTATTTTAAAAATCGACATATTATTGAATACGTATTCGTGGATCAATAAAACGATAAAGCATATCTGAAATTAAATTTCCTGAAATCACCATAATTGCCGCAATCATATTAACTGCCATTAAAACCGGGTAGTCTTTGGATGAAATAGCTTCAAATGTTACTCTGCCCATTCCGGGCCAGGCAAATACCACTTCAACAATGAGCGCACTTCCTAAAAGAAATGGAAAATAGATACCTATTAAAGTCGCTACCGGCAAAAGCGCATTTTTAAAAGCGTGTTTAAAATAAATACGTTTCAGGGACAAACCTTTTGCAAATGCCATTCGAATATAATCTTGTTTAATAACTGACTTTATATGTTCTTGTACATAACGAGAAGTTGTGGCGGCGCCTATTAAACCTAATACTGAAACAGGTAAAATGATGTGGCGCATTCTATCAAAAAATGTTAGCCAAAATCCGGACTCTCCAAATCGCAAAGAATCCATGCCGGATGGTGGAAGTATTTGTAATTTTTGACTAAAAACATAAATCAAAAAAAGCGCTAATAAAAAAACAGGTGTCGAGTAAATCGTTAATGTTAAAATATCGAGAAATTTCCCTGAAAGCCTATTTGAATTTATGCCGGCAAATATACCGATTAATGATCCAATAATTAAATTGATAAATAAAGCGAATATTGTTAATTGAAGTGTTGCCGGTATTGCCTCTTTTAAAATGTCTTTCACCGGTCTGTGTTTAGACCATGAGTAACCAAGATCTCCTTTGAGCGTATGAAGCGACCAATTTTTTAGCTGCTTGTGCCAGGGCAAATCCACTCCCATTTTTTGTTTTAGTATTTGCAGGTTTGATTTTTTAACTTTTGGACTAAAATACTGGTTTGTGGGGTCTCCCGGGCTCATAAAAAACAGTGTGAAATTGATTATCGCAATTCCAATAAAAAGTACTATTAAATAGATTATTCTGTTAAACAGGATCTTCATTGTTTTAAATTCTAATAAGAGTCTGGTTATTACATGAATTTATAAAAGTTAACTGTTGTTCACTATTCAAAAAGCAGCAGTGGCAGTTGCAGTAAAAAATAGATAGGCGATTATTACTGCCACTGCATCTGCCACTTGCAACTTGTCGCGCTATTCTGTTATCAGTTCAATCTTTATTTTTTTTGCCTGTATAGTTACATTTAGAAAATAAGGAAATACAGACTATGCCTGTACAGTTACCTTATTATTTTTAAAGGAAATACAGACTGTGCAAAAGTTTTCAAATATCTATCGATTGGGTGGATGGGAAGGGACTAATCACCAATAACTATTCACCAGTCACCTATGTACTTTAGTGCGCTAAGTTTGAATATGTTTCGTCTTTTTAAACTTTATTTGAAATTCAGTCCCTTTGTTTCTTTTTACATTAATTGTACCACCTAATTGATCTTTTACAAAACCTGTAATTAAACCAAAGCCAAGTGTTGTAATATTATCAAGATTAAAATCCTTTGGCAAGCCTACTCCATTATCTTTATAATTAAAATCTATCATACCATCTTCTGCAAGGGTTAAGGATATTTTAATTTCACCATTTCCTTCCCAGGACTTGGGAAATGCATGTTTTAGTGAATTTGAAACGAGTTCATTTATGGTTAAGCCTAAAGGAACCGCAAAATCAATGTAAAGAGAAATATCGTCAACATGAACATGGAACTTTACTTTATTATAATCTATTCTATAGGATGAATAAAGAGATCTGACCAGGTCATTGATATAATCTTTAAGGTAATAGATATTAATGAAATCGGCTGACCGGTATAATTTTTCATGAATCAACGACATTGAGCGAACACGATTCATGCTTTCATTAAATATTTCTTTGGTTTTCTCATCTTTTATTTTTTTACCTTGCAGATAAAGCAAACTCGAAATAACTTGCATATTGTTTTTTACACGATGGTGAATTTCCTGAAGCAAGGTTACTTTTTCATTTATTGTCGCCTTCATCCTGTCTTCTGAGAATTTTCGTTCTGTAATATCATGTATGACTAATGAGTAAAGATTTTCATGCGGGGCTTGCCATTGTTTCATTGATAATTCAATCGGAAATGCGGTTTTATCTTTTCTCATCCCGATTATTTCAATAGTTTTTTTTATGTCAAAAGTAGATTGTTTTTCAAATACTTCACCCAACAGCAAAGAATGTTTTTCCATTAATTCTTTTGGAATTATTGTAAATAATGATTTATCAAGAATTTCATCTGCTGAATATTTAAACATTGATTCAGCAGCTAAATTCCAGGATATGATATTTAAATCTTCATTGAGTAATACAATAGCATCGTTAGTGACATTTTGGATTGAGTTTAATATTCTTTGAGTGAAGTGGAATTTATTTTCTATCCTGTTTTTATACAAAAGGCAACTGGTCATGCTTAACAATGCCTCAATATTTTTTTTAATTGGACTACCGTTTTCAGATGAAAACTGAATAAATCCAATAGCTAAAATTTCATTCTCCCAAATCCAGGATAGTTGATAGAAATTACTAAGATCATTTTCCACCATCAGATTTTTAAAAACATTCGGAAAATATTTTAGCAAGGCGCCATTTTGATTTGAAATTTCTACACATTGTTCTTTTTTATAGTTTTCTAATTCCTTTGATGTTATAGTATGGCAGGTATTATTCTGGCTTTTATTGTCGGAAAAATTAATTGTTTGATCTTCATTAACAAAAGACTCAAGGTAAATATTGAGTGAGATTGAATTGCATGATGCAATAGCGATTGATTGGGCATTTGTATGTTGATTAAAAATCCGGCAAATAGTCGGAAATATTTCTTTCCCTGTTGCTTTTCCTAGAACGGAAACAATTTCTGAGGCTTCAACAAATCGGATATGCTGTGATGTTTTTTCTTTTTGAGCCAGCTCTTTTTGCTTGGGATTTTCAAACATATATATCCTATTAAAAATTATGATACATTTTTATTAAACTCTAAATGATAATTTTGGGCAGGAAGTTATACGAGAAAATTTTTTCATAAACTATCAGTGGTGCAGTGGGACTTTCTCTAATCAACTTTTTTGTCATATTTGCAAGTTATGTGCCATTAAAATATTTTATTAAAGATATTTTTTTTTATTTGTTAATAGTTTTTTGCAGCCGATGATCAATGATATTTATATAATTTTTTGTTTCAGTTATTTACCAGTTTGTTATGATTTGCTACGCCAAATTTCAAAAAATTTTACTTGGAAGGTGTCTAATCCAAATAATAATAATATGATATAAATATTCATTTATTCTTTATTTTTATGTCAGAAAATAATGAATAAGATTTTAGCGCTTGCTAAAAGTAAATAAAAATATATGAATGAATTTGAATTTTACGAAAATAATTATTTAATTTATTATTTAGTTTTGATCGTAAAAATCTGAAAATAAACATTTCAAAATGAAATGGTAAAAATGTTAAGAAAAGTTCAAAATGTAATGCTTCGATACAGGCGCTAACTTTAAATTTGTTCCACAAAGAAAATGTTAATATTAAGTGTGCAATCCCATGATTTCGGAATTGGATTAAAAATACTAATAATCGTAACTGTTTGTTTTATTAATGAATAGAGCTATTGGTTTTAAACATTAATTTATGATTTTAAGTCATTTTATAAGTAGCAGAATGATTTTTAGCAGAATAATTAAAAACAAAAAGAAAAGTGGTGTTATTTTGTTAACCTCCTGGATAATGCCGTGGATAACAGTTAATATTCATTTACTAACTTAAAGCAATTTTGGCACTTACTTTATTAAATAACATTATTTTGCTATTAATTATTCTGCTATATTTAAAATCTCATGGTTTTATTCGATGATTTTATTGTCCGAAATTACTGATTTACACTCTTAATATATTGTACTAACTTAAATAAAATCAAATTATTCTGGTTAAAATATTTGTAAATTCTATAATCGCCTGTTTAGTATAGTAACGAATCATTCCCACATTAGTTTTTGAATTAAAAATAATGATGAGAAGAAATTTATCAATTATATTCATAACATAAATATGTTTTTTAACACCTTCATGATAAAAGAATTTGAAATTATGTTTTTCACCGAGAATTTTTGAAAATTCTTTTTTTGCTGCATAACTTCCTGCAATTATCCTGGATAGGTCGGAAACATTAATTTCAGTGGTTTTTGTCCGTTGCGTTATTAAGTAACCATCACTATCGGTTAAAGCAATTATTGACGCTTTAAATTTAGTGGCTAAATTTGTGATCACTTTGGATATGGCTCTATAATCCTCACGTTTTATATCCACTACATATTCTTTTTCTTTGAGATTGTTATAATTTTTCGTTCTCAAAAAATTTGAGATATTAAAAGGATTAGTGAAACTAACCTCCCTGACAGTGCAAATTATTAGATAAACACCGAAACTTCCCACAAAAAAATTTGCGAGCCACATTGCAATGGCAGGGGATAAAATATCCCTGTCTGCTAATTCTTCCCCACCAATTAAAAAAATCCAATAAATGATGAAAAAGACTAAACTTATTCCTCCGCTTACTGCTAAATTTCCTCGATTGGTCATTATTCCAAGTGGCGCTCCAATTAATACAAATATTAAGCATGCAAATGGAATGGAAAATTTTTTATATATTTCTACTTGGAGTTTATTTTTTGCTATTTTATAATTACGAATGTCATTTGAATAAGATAAAATTCTTGTAAGAATTTTTTTATTAATTTGGATTTGATTTTCTAAATGAGTCAGATAATGCAGAGATTCATTTTGAGAATTATTGGTCAGAGATACAAAATTTATTATTTCTCCGAAATAGGGAGAATCTATCTCAAACAAAAAATTTCGGTTAATCTGCATGTTAATAAACTTGAGTAATTCATTCTTTTTATTTTGTATGAGATTGTCATTTATTTTTATTTCGTGATTCAGCATCTGAACACTTAATTCGCGATCGCCCCTGCGCTCAGAATTTCTCCGTTGTAACACCATATCCGGGACAGGTATATTCATGATGTATTCTTGAAATTCACTTCGAGTATATTGCCCTAATAAATTTATATTCAACTCGTGCAATTCTACAGTATTAAGGATAATGTGAAGTAGCCCGGTTTTTTCATCAACGATAATTCTTCCGTTTTTAGCAATAATACTTCTATTCAAACTTGGATCAGCAAAATCATGAATGAATACATTTCTTACTAAAGACACACCTTCATTTTCTATCAAATGATCAACTTTAATGGAAATATTTGGGATGTCCTCAAACAAATACCCGGCTTCAAGGTTTAAGGTGGGGCGCTTTATTGTAATATCTCTTGACAATAACTTCAGGCGATGATTGGCATCCGGTAAGACATTATATTCATACCAAATTAATAAAAATGTTATCCCTGTTGCTAATATTAGAACCGGAAAGACAATACGATATAAACTGATGCCGTTTGATTTTAATGCTGTTATTTCATTATCGGCTGAAATTCGACCAAAAGCCATTAGGCAAGACATTAGTACACTCATGGGAATAGCGAGGGTAAAAATCCAGGCGAGATTTAAAGCGAAGAATTCAAATATGACAACAAAATCAAGACCTTTATTTAATATTTTACCCAATTCTGAAAATACCAGGTTTAAGATAAATATTAAAATGATTACAAAAAATCCAAAAAAGAAAGGCCCGATGTGTTGACGAATTATGTATTTAGACAGAATGTACATAATTTAACATTCTAATTGATTCAAAAAAAATATTAATTTTATTAAGGGGGCTGGATAAAATAACTTTCCTATTTTAATTTTTAACTTGTTTCAAATCAATATGTTAAAGATTCAACATATGTAACTTAATTTATCCCGCCCCCTAAAGTTATGACTTTACACATCTTTTTAGATCAGTGCTTTTACACTTTCAAAAATCGCTAATGATTAAAGCTAAATTAAAAAAAATGAGAGAAAGTGTTCCCCAAATTATAGGTGTGACGATATTAGCGTGGTAAAAATTTGGTAAAATTTATTACTTTGAATTTTTCATTTTGAAAAAAAATCAATACCAAATATTGATTTTCACTTAGCATACTATTGAATAAATCTTATTATTATCCCGGTGATTATTATTTCAAATATTGGCTTTGTTATTGATTAGATATTGTTTTTGCAAATATTATGCCTTGATTTATTCTGAGGAATGGGTGCAGTTTCGAAAAGTTGGATTAGTAACTAAACAGTGAACATCTTGTACATTGGGCAAGAAAATTCTCGACATTAATAACAGTTGCAAAATTAAAGAAAAGGTTGAGATCAAGATTGAGATCAAGAAAAAATTAAAGATGATTTTTTTCTTGATCTTGATCTCGACCTTGATCTATTCTTGTTATAAAATTTATCAGAAATTAACCTATTATTTCAGATTATAAAAATTCTGGCTTGTCCAGGTTAGTGTACAATTAAATTAAGTTTTCCATCACTGCTGAGATTTTCGAAACTTTTAAACTTATCACCGCTTTTGAGTGTAAACAGCTTGCAAAGTTTATAAGCATCGATAACCACCGACTTATTAATCCGCATTTTTTTTATCAACAATTTTCCATCTGCGGTTTTCACAAAAATTCCTTTGGGCTGAATATCCAACAGCGTGCCAGGTTCAAAGCGGGAGTCGCCATTTGTATTAAATTGAACTTCAACGGGTTGCAGGATATTGATTTCCAGGTCATTATAAAAAGTTCTCGCCGATTCAAATCCGGGAAATGTAAGCGCCCTGATAAAACGGCGGATATTCTCGCTATTTTTATTCCAGTCAATTATTCGCTGAAAAGGATAGCCGGCAGCATGGTAGCTTGCCTCAGTTTCATCTTGTGAGAAACGGGAAGTATTTCCCTGGAGAATTTGCGGAAAGTTTTTTTTGAAAAGTTTTAATCCGGCTTTTGATAAATCCAAATAAAGATCGTAAGCTGTGTCATCTGCTGTTATCGGAATTGTTTCACGATCTATAATGTCGCCGCTGTTAAACTCATTATTCACCCAATGCAAAGTTACACCTGCAAATTGATCTTCCAATAACGACCACACAACAGGGAAAAAACCGCGGTGTTTTGGTAATGGAGAAAAATGGATATTTATGGTTCCGATGGTTGGTATGTTCAAAATTTCCGGATCAAGAATTTTATCATAGCCGGCTGTGACGATAAAATCAGGTCTGTCTTCTTTTTGAATATCATAAATAAATTGTGCGTTTCTTGGAGATTTTGGTTGAACGAGTAAAAGATTTTTATTTAAAGTCAGTCTGGTTAGAGAAGCATTCCACACCTTTGGTTCAATAATAGAACCGTTATCATTATACCTGCTGACAACCAATGTAATTTTTAAATTTTTTAAACGGTATAAATATTTGAGAACATTACACCCAATAAGGTTGCCACCCATAAAGACGATTTTTGGTTTTGAGTCGGAATTCATGCTTATTGTCTTTGAAAATCAATAATATAGAAGGAGTAAGATGCAAAAGTATTAAAAAATCAATATGTAATACTAACATTCATTTTCTTTTGCGTAAAAGGAATTTATTTCTCATTCTTCTCATGTATTATTTCGGCATTTACTCGCTTAAGCAAACCGGTTATCTCATGGCGGAATAAATTCTGTGTGGTATGACTCAGGATTTTCATCTTGTCCATTTTAGGGATGGTTAGCAGGGAAAGGAACAAAGCTTTCCGTGATCGTTTTAAAGCAGCGAGTATTAAACCTTGCTCCGCTTCAAGTTTGTAATCAATATCATCATAACCAGCGCGAATAAGTTTACTCATGCATTCAAAAAGCCCGCTTTGAAAAGTAATCACAGGATGTTCGCGATGACGGATATCCACATGGCGGAGCATTTTCATTATTTTTAAAATTAATTTGTAACAATCGCGGAATAGGGGGTGTGCATTATCCAAATGATCTTCTGAATTTTCTTCAGGCTGCCATTCTTCGTACTGCTGATCTAAATATTCTTCAATACTTTCATCGTCATCTTCTTCAAAAGGATCATAATCTGAAATATCTTCGCCTTCTTCAATTTGGTATCCCATTTCTTCAAAAGCTCTCATCAATCCTTGTTCGGAATATCCATATTTATCTAATAGTTCTTCCAGGCGACGTTTGTGGTCATCTTCTTTTTGAAAAAATTGTTCCCATCTTTCCTCATCCCACTCATCTTCTTCATCAAAGTTTTCATTAAAATCGTCAAAATCTGTGTACTCATCCATAACACTATCCATAAGTTTCATTTTTATCACTGCTTATAATATACATCTTATTAGCTGATAATGCAAGAAAAAAAATAAAAAAAGCTTGACTTTTTAAATAATAATATGTATAATTAGTATAGCTGCTACAATGTAGTAGTTATGCTAATAAATAATAAGGAAATTAAATGAAAGAAAAGAAAAAGCTTGTTGATCTCTCCCGGGCAGAATATGATATTCTCAGAACTTTGTGGAATGCAGGACAGTTGTCTGTCAGAGAAGTCCATGACCTGTTGACAGAGACATATAATTGGGCTTATACAACAACAAAAACCATGATGGATCGAATGGTAAATAAAGAACTGTTAAACCGGGAGTCGTTCCACGGCGTTTTTATTTACAAACCGCTTATCACCCGACCTGCGGGTTTGGCGCGAATGGTGCAATTTTTTGCTGACAGGGTTTTGGAAATGGATGTTGGTTCAGTGGTTTCTCTATTTGCCAGGAGCAAAAGCCTGACACCTGAGGAAATTGATGAACTAAATAATTTATTAGTAGAAAAAAAGGATGGGAAAAAATAAATGGATTTTCAATTAATTGCTAATTTGAGCCGTAAAATCATTCCGCTGCTCCGCGATGAAATATTTTATGCCGGCATTGTTTTTTTTGTCGTTTGGCTTTTTACTGTCCTGTTAAAAAAGAAATCTATTCGATGGCATTACGCACTTTGGTTTCTTGTATTGTTACGGCTAATGCTCCCGCCTGATCTGTCTTTTTCATTGAGCGGAAGGAATTTATTATTTCAATCTCCAATTTATGAAAAAATTACAAGCCTGTTTGATTATTTTACAGGTAGTCCTTTTGCCAATGGAACAGAGTTTGAACCCGAATTCATGATTTTTGAACATGAGAGTCAAAATGAATTCCCGGAGAACATAAAGTATGTTAATGAAGAAAACTCAACAAGTGATTTGATATACACAATATTATTTATAACCTGGGTTTTAGGATTCTCTGTTTTCTTGACGATCTATATCAAAAAGCTATATCGTTTTCATTTGATTTTAAAAAGAGCGCAGATAGTTGAAAATATAAATTTACAAAAAATTATGGAAGACTGGCGAAGATTTTTTCGGGTCAAACGACCTGTTTCAATAGTATGTTCCGATGAATATCTTTCGCCTTTTACAACCGGTATTTTGAAACCGGTTATCTATTTGCCGAAAAAGATGTTATATCTAAAAAATAAAGACCATCTTGAATCGATTATCGGTCATGAAATGGGGCACATCAAAAGATGGGACAATCTTTGGATGAAGTTCCAGAGCCTGGTACAAATTACTTATTTTTTCAACCCGATTGTGTGGTTTGTGAACAGCAGAATCAACCTTTCCCGGGAATGCATCTGCGATCAAATGGTTCTATCAAAAAAGAATATTAAGGCTGTGACTTACGGAAAAGGGATTATGGCTGTATTAAATATGAATCTTATTGGCGCTAATGAGGTAAATGTGCTGCCGGGATTTGGCAGCCAAAGGAAAAAAATAATTTACAGAATTAAAAATTTAACCGGAGAAAATAACATGGGAAAATTTCAATCAAAAATAATATTTGGTGTGTTGATTTTGTTAGGATTTTTTCTTTTGCCAATGGCAGAAACAGTGGTAGAAAAAGAAACTCTGAAAAACAATAATTCGTTGCATGCGGAAGAATTGCAACAAGAAGGAAAGACAAAACAAGATACATTTACAGCAGTTAAAGTAATAAAAAAGGGTAATAGTTTTTCAGTCGTTCCGGTAAATCCGGATGAAGTGGAAATTACAAAACAAATCGTTTTCAAAAACTTGAGTTTTGTTCTGCCCCTAAAATATGGGAGAGTTACAGCGGGTTTTGGAAATATGAAAAATCCATTTACCAAAAAAATAGTACATCATAATGGAATAGACATCGGTGCATACAAAGGTACGGAAGTTTATACTGCTGCTGATGGAAAAGTTGTAGCAGCAGTTGCGGATGCGGAAAAGAAAAAAGGCCCGGGAAAGCATATCTTAATTCAACACACGGAAGGATGTGAAACCTTTTATTCGCATTTAGATGAGGTTTTAGTTAAAGAAGGACAAGAGGTAAAAGCCGGGGAAGTTATTGGCAAAGTTGGAAAGACCGGAATGTCCACTGGTACTCACCTTCATTTTGAAATTCGATACGATGGCGAAGCCCAGGATCCGAAAAATTATCTTGATTTTGGCATATTGAAGAAAATTAACAAAACACAAAGTAAAACAAATCAGACAAAAACTGAAATCAAGAAGATCGGGAAGATAAAATTTCTTTTTCCTGTAAATGAAGGCAGAATCACTTCATCTTTTGGAAATAGATTTGATCCGATCAAAAAAAAAGAAACTTTTCACAAAGGAATTGACATCGCTGCCCAAAAAGGAACAAATGTGCTTGCTGCTGATGATGGTAAAGTAATTTCCGTGGTTAATGAATATACCAAAAATAAAGGTCCAGGTAGAAATATTGTAATTGACCATAAAAATGGCTACCAAACTTTTTATGCTCATTTAGACACAGCAATGGCCACTGAGGGGCAGGTTGTGAAAACGGGACAAATCATCGGGCATGTTGGAAGCACCGGGAGAGCGGCTGGTAACCATCTCCATTTTGAAATTAGACTGAACGGTGAACCAATAGATCCAATTAAACTTGTTCATTTTAAACGCAAAAAGAAATGGAATAACCAAAATTAAATTTGATTTTATTATAAAAGCCCGTTTTGAGCGGGCTTTTTTTTCCCGCCCACAAAATTTAAACTTGATTATAGTACAAAAAATTTGTATAATAATGAGTGAAATTAGAAAATTAAGGAGCAAAAATATGTCAACTGTTTCAATAAAACTTGGGACGTCTAAAAAAAGAAAAAATTTGAATCAGATACTGGAAAATGCTTTGGATAGAGAAAACAGATTATTATTAATCGCTCTTAAAAAGACGGAAGAAAAACTTAAGCTGTTTGAAAAACAGTATAATATATCTTCCGATGAATTTTTCAAGCGGTATCAGAATGGGAAAACCGATGATCGCAATGATTATATAGATTGGGCCGGGGAATATCATATCTATCAAAGTATTAAAGAAAAAGTTGAGGCTCTTGAGGAGTTAACTATTGAATATAATTGAGTATTTTCAGGATCAGAAATTTGCTATTTCATCAAGTGCTATCGTAGATTCCTGGGAATTTCAGGAAGATATCAGAACATCAACTGAAGGCTTTTTTAAAACAAGGATACATTTTATTGATGATTCAAAACTTGATGTAAGAGAATATGTAAATATTGATTTAGAAAAAATATTAAGATATACGTACTCTTTTCATTATTTTAAAAATGACAAACTAATTTTTAGATACGACAATACGCCTCATCATCCCCAGGTTTCCTCCTTTCCACATCATAAACATTTACCTTCAGGTAAAGTTGTTGAGTGTGATGAGCCGAATTTAGCAGATGTACTTAAAGAAATTGAATCAATTCTAATCTCCTAAAACAAATTATTAAAATACACAAAGGTTCAGAATGATAGCCCGCAACAGTTTCGCTTTGTGTTTTTCACACATCAAATATTAACACATTACAATTTTTTACTTGAACATTTAAGAATTTGTTACTATCTTATCAGAACATAATTTTCAGTTTAATATTTTTAATCCTAAAAACGAGTAACTTCAATGTTCAAGAAAAAACTTCTACTCACATTACTCTCTCTCTTTTTGATAATTTCTCTGCTTCCAACCATTTCTTTCCCGAAGATTACAAATCCTGAATCGATTAAAGTTTTGTCATTCAACATTCGTTATGACAATCCCAACGATGGCATTAATCAGTGGGCAAATCGAAAGGAGCTGGCAACTCGCACAATTCAAAAATTCCAAGTTGATATTGTTGGCATGCAGGAGGTTCTAAAAAACCAGCTTGATGATTGCTTGAAATTAATGGAGGAGTATTCTTATTGCGGCGTGGCGCGGAATGATGGAAAAAACAGCGGTGAGTTCAGCCCGATTTTTTTTCTGAAAGACCGATTCGAATTGCTGCAGGATTCAACAATGTGGCTTTCGGAAACACCGGCTGTTATTGGCAGCAAAAGTTGGGATGCAGCGCTTCCGCGGATTGTAACCTGGGCCAAGTTGCGAGATAAGCAAACGCAAAATATTTTCTACTTTTTTAATACTCATTTTGATCATCGTGGCAAAACAGCTCGGAAGGAAAGTGCTGAATTAATCAAAAAAATTATCCGCGAGGTCGTCGGTAAATATCCAGCAATATTGACTGGTGATTTTAATTGTACAGAAGATGATGCTCCATATCAAGTCCTGACAAATGATGAATCTGAATTAATAAATTTGAAAGACGCGTATTATTTAAGTGCAAAAAATAATACCGGTATTAACTACACTTTCAATGGTTGGGCAAAAGCAAATGGATCCCGGCGCATCGATTTTATTTTTGTGAATCCAAAATTGAGAGTGCAAAAACACAGCATACTTGATATCAGGGAGGGGGATGTTTTTATTTCCGATCATTTCCCGGTTTTAGCTGAAATTAGGATTAAAGATTAATTGGTTAAATATATTTGTCACTATTGTGCGTTTACAAAATTTTATATTACATTAGGTTATTGATACCTATATGAATATTTAATAATAATTAATCCTCTACGAGGATTATATTTTTGGGACATAACAATCTTTACAATAATATTACTTCTACGAGGTAATCACTTATTTACAAACTTAAACAAAATTAAATTTTGTATTAATTATATTGAGGAATGTTGTTGTGACAGAATATTTTTTGATTGAAAACATCGTAGATGTTTTATTATTGTAAAATAACCCATCGCCGAAGTTTAACATCCTCGTAGAGGATGAATAAAATAGCTCCCAATTTTTAACTATTATCATTTCCGCCAAAGAAACGACGGACAGGTAGATAATAATCAGGATGCACACACTGAATAGTTAACTATGTTTTTGAATAACAAAAATCTTTTATTTTTATTCCGTGGGATTTCATTTCCGTGGGAGATATTTTCCTTTCCGGTTTGAGGCACCTGACATGAGTGCCCATTGATGAGAAGCTTCGCTGGATAATTATAAAAATATTATTCAAAAAAATACCGAAAGTCAGAATTGGAGATTGTTAATGATCAAGACAGAACGGAATTTGTACGAAAGCAGAATTGAAGTATTCATCAAAAGATTAAAAGATCTTTATTATGAAGATGAAATTCCTTTGACAATTGAATATAAAAAATTTGAGAACATGGAATCCTTTGACAAAAGATTGGACGGAAAATATGATTCAATTAAAAAAGGAGTTTCATGGGGCAGCAATTGGGAAAGAGCCTGGTTTCATATCACCGGAGAAGTTCCAAATGAATGGAAAGGTAAATTAGTAGTTGCCAGGATTGATCTTGGTGGTGAAGCTTTGATATTTGATAAAGATGGTACGCCTTTACAAAGTTTAAGTGTTCACAACATTTGGGGAGATGGTTTCCGAAGGGATAGATTTGAGATTTCTGAAAAGGCAGAGGGCGGCGAAAAAGTTGATCTCTGGATTGAAGCATCCGCAGGGCAATTGTTTGGTGTCCAATTGGAACAGGATAAGGGCAATCAACCGCCAAAGAAGTTTGGCAACTATGAAGCTACTATTGGTACGGTGGCGTTGACAGTCTTCAGAAAAGATATTTGGCATTTGTACCTTGATTTTTTGGTTTTGAATGATTTAATGAAATCCCTTCCCGAAAAAAGTGTGCGTCGTGCAAGAATTTTGCACGTTTTGAATAACGTAATTGATAGTTTCAAAGAAGATGCAGAGAGCGTTAAAAAAGCACGAGACATGGTTGCTGTTGAATTGAAAAAGTCAAGTTCTGCCTCTGATTTAAAAACCATGGCTGTGGGACATGCGCATCTCGATACAGCCTGGCTCTGGCCATTGAGCGAAACAATCCGTAAATGCGCCCGAACCTTTTCCACGCAAATTGATTTGATTGAAAAATATCCAGGTTATATTTTTGGCGCTTCACAGCCGCAGCATTATGCTTTTGTGAAAAAATATTATCCAGCTTTGTATGAAAAAATTAAGGAAAAAGTTGCTGAGGGAAAATGGGAGCTGCAGGGTGGAATGTGGATCGAGGCTGACTGCAACGTCATCAGCGGTGAATCAATGGTCAGACAGGTTTTACACGGGAAGAACTTTTTCAAAGATGAGTTCAACCAGGAAATAAAAAATCTTTGGCTTCCCGATGTATTTGGCTACAGCGCAGCCATGCCGCAAATTTTAAAAAAGAGCGGGATCGATTATTTCATTACACAAAAAATTTCCTGGAGTCAATTCAACAAATTTCCGTATCACACTTTTGTATGGCGAGGAATTGATGGAACAGAAGTGATCACCCATTTCCCACCGGAAGATGATTACAACAGTCAATTAAAACCATCCAGACTGAAATATGCTGAAGAAAATTTTCAGGAAAAAGCTTATTTGGATGAGTTTCTAACCCTGTTTGGAATTGGAGACGGCGGAGGCGGTCCCACGGAAGAAATTATTGAAACCGGTTTGCGTCAGGCAAACCTGGAAGGATGTCCGCAAGTTGAGTTCGGTACTGCGCACCAAATGCTTGATAGGTTAGCTCAAAAAAAAGAAAACCTGCCAACCTGGGTGGGTGAGCTCTATTTAGAGATGCACAGGGGTACTTTAACAACACAGGCGTACAACAAAAAAATGAATCGGTTCATGGAGCTAAAACTGCGTGAATTGGAAGTTTTGTATTCAACACTGCCTTTTGAAAATTATCCTACCGAAAAATTCGATAAGATGTGGAAGAAATTGCTGCTCAATCAATTCCACGATATTATCCCCGGTTCCAGCATCACGCCGGTTTATGAAGATAGCCGAAAAGATTACGAATTTTTATCGGATCAAGCGCATCAGTTGAGCCAGGAAGTTGGAAAGCTATTGTTTGAAAAAAATGAGGCGAATCTCTGTCTGATTAACACATTGTCCTTTTCATATTCAAGAGCAATTGAACTCCCTGATTCCTGGAACGGTTTTGAAGTGCTTGACGAAACCGGTAACAAAATTCAGGTTCAGAGTGAAGGGAATAAATCAGTGGCTTTGATAAATATTCCGCCTTTGCGCGCTATTAACATCAAACGTGGAACAAAAGCAGGATCTGAACAAAATAATTTACCTGACAAAAATTTTGTACTGGAAAATGATTTAGTACGATATGAGTTTGATAATAGTGGATTCATTTGTACCGCTTATGACAAAGAAGCAAAGAAACAGATTCTGGCGGAAGGACAAAAAGGAAATGTGTTAAGCCTTTACGAAGACCGTCCGGTGAATTGGGATGCCTGGGATGTTGATATTTTTTATGAAAAACAATTGTTGGAAAACGCACAACTGGAATCTCGCGATTGGCTCTGTACTGGAAAAGTGAGACAGGGAATTAAACAATCATTTAAAATTGGCAATTCAAAGATCACACAAAAAATCTATCTCACTTCAAACAGTAAGAGACTTGATTTTAAGACTGATGTCGATTGGCAGGAAGATCACAAAATGCTGCGCGTTTCCTTTGGCGTCAATGTGTATTCCGATACCGCTACTTTTGAGATTCAATACGGACATGTGAGACGAAATACGCATCGCAATACAAGCTGGGATATAGCAAAGTTTGAAGTGGCGGGTCATCGATTTGCGGATTTATCGGATCGCCAATACGGAGTTGCATTGCTGAATGACTGTAAATATGGTTACAAGATTCTGGATAACGTAATCGATCTCAACCTGTTGCGTTCCCCAACCAATCCTGATCCTATTGCTGACAGGGGAAAGCACAAGTTTACTTTTGCCTTATTACCTCATATCAATGAAATGATCGAGTCAGATGTATTATCCGAAGCAGCACAATTGAATCAGCCACCTGCGGTTTTTGGAGGCGTTGGTAAAAATGAACTCGTTTTTCCATATTTTTTGGATAGTGAAGATGTGGTTTTGGAAGTCATTAAAAAGGCTGAAAAGGAAGACGGTTTAATTATACGATTATATGAGCCAAAAGAGAAACAAACAACGGTTGAATTGAAACTGAATATATCGGATGTAATAATCTTTGAAACTGATTTAATGGAAAACAATTTGAAAGAATTGCAGGTAAAAAATAATTGTGTGAATTTGGAGTTTACGCCGTTTGAGATTAAGACGATTAAAGTGAAATGGAGTTAAGTTTGGGTTTGTGGTTTTTGATTTTTGCAATTTGAGTTTGAATTTTGTTTAATTAAAAGAATTACATATCACCCCTCTGGGATTGAACTTTTTATTGTTTAATTGTTCTATAAACATTTCATCCCTATGGGATTGGAGTGGATAAATTAATTATGTAATTTACTCTACCCAATATTTAATATTAGATGAACTCAGTTAGGAGTGGAATGTTTATATATAAAGCAGAAGAACAAATAAGACTCCATAAGAGTGAAATGTTGGTGGTTTAAACTTGAAAAAGTAAAAAAGGGAGATATAAACTATGAAAACAATATCTCGAAGAAAATTTTTACAAACCTCTGTTGCAGGCGCTGCGGCGGCAAGCACTGTTCTTTTCCCCGGTCAAAATAAAGCTTTCGCCGGAAAAGAAAAGATTGATATGGTTGACCTTGGCAAAACAGGGATCAAAGTTTCCCGGATTGCCTGGGGAACAGGAACCAAAGGTCATAAACATTCATCCCGGCAAACAAAGATTGGTGTTAAAGAATTCTACAAAATTACCGATCACGCGTATGAATGCGGAATTAATTTTTTCGATTCAGCAGATCAATACGGAACTCATACATACTTTCGATCTGCTCTAAAAAATCACCCTCGCGACAAAATTGTTGTCCTGACAAAAATGTGGACAAATCCCAGCGATTGGATGAAAACAATGCCGGTTTCAAAGTTCCTGGAAATTTCATTGAAGGAATTGGATATGGATTATATCGATATCGTTTTACTTCATTGTATGACTTCTGCAACCTGGCCCACTGAAAAGGAGTCCTTCTGCAATGATCTCGCTGAAGCAAAACAAAAAGGTCTGATTCGTGCACATGGAGTTTCCTGTCATAGTTTACCTGCATTGCAAGCTGCAGCGAAAAGCGAATGGGCGGATGTAATTTTTGCCCGTTTCAATAATACCGGTGATTACATGGATCATTATCCAAAAACGGTTACCCCCGTGCTTAAGGCTGCAAAAAAACGCGGCGCCGGCGTGGTTGGTATGAAAATTTTTGGCAATGGAAAATTGGTCTCTGATAAGCAGCGACAATCATCGCTAAAATTTGTCCTTGGTAGCAATGCTGTAAATGCGATGACTATTGGATTTGAAAGTACGGATCAAATTACAGATGCGATTAAAAGAGTTAATAAGATTTTAAAAGGATAGGATTTTATATGAAAAATCTCCAACGGATAGAAACAACCCAACGGATAAAAAATATTAAGGAGTGTCTTATGAGAAATTATCTTATCACGTTATTCTTGTTTGTTAGTATTTTTACTCAAGTTAATGCACAATCTAATTACAAAGACGCACCAATTTTTCCTTTGCAAAACAAGCACGTGCACGGAAGCAGCATCGTGGAATGTCCCAATGGGGATTTATTAGCGTGTTGGTTTCATGGTTCCGGAGAGCGCACTTCTGATGATGTTCTCATTCAGGGAGCTCGCTTGAAAAAAGGAACGAAAATTTGGAGTGCAGTTTTTTTAATGGCAGATACGCCGGAATTTCCTGATTGCAATCCTGTATTGTTCATTGATAAAGAAGAACGACTCTGGTTGTTTTGGATTGCTGTAACAGCGCATCGCTGGGAGAGATCAATTCTCAAATACCGCCGCTCTTCGGATTATCAAAAAGACGGCCCACCCAATTGGGAATGGCAGGATGTTATCCTGTTAAAACCTGGTGAAAAATTTTCACGGGCAGTTGAGCAAGGTTTTAAAGAAAATGTAAAACACGAAGCGATATGGGCGGAATATGCTTTTCCTTATGAGAGAATGATAGTTGAAGCAACAAAAGATCCGGTTAAAAGACAGATAGGCTGGATGACGCGGATTCATCCACTTGCTCTCCAATCCGGACGAATATTACTTCCGTTATATTCAGATGGTTTTAATATCTGTTTAGTAGCAATTTCTGATGATCTTGGTGTACGCTGGCGAGCCAGTTCACCTATGGTTGGGCTTGGTCCTATTCAACCGACTCTTGTTCAGAAGAAAGATGGAACAGTAGTAGCTTATTTCAGAGATTCCGGCGATCCACCAATGCGGGTAATGAAAAGTATCTCTAAAGATGAAGGCGAAACCTGGTCATTTGCTGTGGATACAGATATTCCCAATCCCGGCTCAAGTCTTGAAGTGATTGCGCTGCAAGATGGTCGCTGGTTGATGGCGTACAATGATACTGAAGATGGACGCCACAGCATGGCGCTGGCGCTGTCGGATGATGAAGGTGAAACCTGGAAATGGAAAAAAAATATAAATGTAATAGGCGACAGAAGTAAATCATACGGTTATCCTTCCCTGATTCAAACTCGTGATGGAATGTTTCATTTGACTTTTACTTATAAAGAAAAAGGTGGTAAGGCTATTAAGCATGCTGTGTTTGGTGTTGATTGGATTGTAAAATAATCGTAATAGTCTAGCGAAGCTCCTTCTCAAACCGACAAGAAAAATATCTCCCACGGAAATAAAATCCCACAGAAAAAAATATTGTTCTTTTGTCTGTGGGAGAAAACTTGCCCTGTTTGTAAAGAATTTCGCTATTCAAATATTCAGCGCTGTATAGTTACAAATAATGAATAATAAAAATAGAAAAAAATTATCATATAGTGCGTGTAAAAAAATGTAAATTAAATACTTTATTATTTGCATTTATCATTCAAAATATCTATTATATAATTTCAAATTGCCACCAAAACGAAATGAAATCAAAATATTGGGAAGCATTTACGGGAAGAAAAAGGATTGTCAATCGGTAACCATGTACAAAACAAATTTTAAATAAACGGGAGGAAAACAATGTCTTCAAAAAAAACTGACTTGAACCGGCGTAAATTTATCGGTGATAGTGCGAAAGCGGCTGCTGGAATAGCAGCAGGCAGCGCACTGGGCATGTATGGCCTGGGCAATGCAGGTCCCGGCAAGAAACCCGGTTCAGGAATGAAGTTTGGTTTAGTAACCTATTTGTGGGGAAAAGATTGGGACCTGCCGACGCTTATTCGGAATTGTGAGACTGCCGGTGTTTATGGAGTTGAGCTGCGAGTGGAACATGCCCATAGCGTCCATGCCGGAATGAATAAAAGGCAACGATTTGAAGTTAAACTTCGTTTTGAGAACAGTCCGGTAACAAACCTTGGCATGGGTTGTAATTGGGCGTTTCACTATAAGGATAAAGAAAGATTAAAAAAAGAAATAGAGGGAGCCAAAGAATATCTTCTCCTTTCTCGTGATACCGGCGGAAGCGGCATCAAAGTAAAACCAAATGGGCTTCCGGAAGGAGTACCACCGGAAAAAACGCTTGAACAAATTGGCAAGTCTTTAAATGTAATCGGAAAATATGCTGCTGATTTAGGACAGGTGATCCGTGTTGAAGTTCATGGCAGGGAAACGCAAAAGTTACCTAACATGAAAAAGATTTTCGATCATGTAACAGAGAAAAATGTCGGTATATGCTGGAATTGCAATAATCAGGATCTGGATGGCAAAGGTCTGGATTATAATTTTAATTTGGTAAAAGACCGCTTTGGTGATACCGTCCATTGCCGAGAATTAGGTGATCCGAATTATCCATATCAAAAATTAATTGATAAGTTTGTGACTATGGATTATAAAGGATGGATTCTTTTAGAAGCGCGTGCCTATGTGCTGGATAGAGTAATTGCTTTGAAAGAACAAAATGATCTTTTTAATAAGATGGTGGCAAAAGCTCAAGAAAAAGTTGGATAACAGAGAATTTAAATAGATGTAATGTCCACCACTCTTCTTAAATATGAAGAAACTGATTCACAAAAGAACAATAGAAGGTAGGGTAAATAGGTAATAAGGTAATTGTGTAATTAACCCACTCCCCAATTACCTATTCTACGAATCACCTAATTACCTAATGACCTAATTAACTTATTTTCCTGAATTTGAGCTGACTTATTACAAATAAATTAACTAACTAATCGGAGGTGAAAAATGTCAAACAATCTATCGAGAAGAGAATTTTTAAGCCGCGGCGCTGCAGGAGTTGCTGCTGGCGGTGCAATTCTGTCTTCAAGTGCTGCTTCTTATGCACGAATTATAGGAGCCAACGACACAATCAATATGGCAATCGTTGGTATCCGCGGACGTGGTGGGAGTTTAATTAACAATTTTGGCGGGATGAAAAATGTCAAATTGAAATATCTCGTTGATGTCGATGAAAATTTATTTGAAAGGCGCTTGAATCAAATAGAGGAAGCTGTCGGTTATCGACCTAAAACAGAAACGGATATGCGCAAGGTGTTTGCGAAAAAGGACATTGATGCAGTAGGTGTCGCAACTCCCAATCATTGGCATGCGCTGTCGACTATCTGGGCTTGTCAAGCAGGTAAACATGTTTATGTTGAAAAGCCCTCCAGTCACAATGTATTTGAGGGCAGAAAAATGGTGGAAGCATCCCGCAAATACAATGTGCTGGTTCAGGTTGGATTTCAGAACCGATCCCGCGTTAACACAAATGCTGCTATTAAATTTATCCGTGACGGAAAACTTGGCAAGATTTATATGGCTCGCGGTTTATGTTTCAAACCCCGTCCCAGTATTGGCAGGTATCCCGATGGTCCAATGAAAGAAGGCGAAAAGTATCGTTTAAATCTTGAAAGCAGTCGATATGAAACACCTTACACTAAAGAATATCTTAAAAAAGTTAATTATGACATGTGGTTAGGGCCGGCGCCAAAACGGAAATTTAACCGGAATCATTTTCATTATAACTGGCACTGGCATTGGGCTTATGGTAATGGCGATACCGGAAACCAGGGACCGCACCAGTTTGATATTGCACGCTGGGCTTTGGGCAAAGATGAATACCCGGTTAAAGTAAAATCGTCAGGTGGATTTTTTGTTTATGATGCTTCACAGGAAACCCCGAATACCCAGACTTCAATTTTTGAATATGCTGATGGAACAATTCTTGAATTTGGAACCCGTGGTTTGATTACAAATCCGGAAGGTATTTCATTGCCGCAGGTCAAAACTACTTCTGAAGGTACTATGATATCAAAAGGTCAAGCAAAGCCGGTTAAGATTGGTGATCTCATTTTTGGCTCGGAAGGCTGGTTACAAATAGACGCTGGTGGAAATTGGCAGACTTTCTTTAGCAGGAATAATGAACCGGGACCTACTTCTGAAAATACTGGTGAAGAAGTTTATGATGCCATGAACCTGACAGGTACCGGTGGCGGCGGACATTTTGATAATTTCATCTACGCCATCCGAAAAGGTGATCGAAAAGTTTTGACCTGCGATATTGAAGAAGGTCATCGTTCAAGCGCATTGCCAATTATCGCAAATATTGCATATCTATTGGGACGCGATTTGATGTTCGATGGCAAAAATGAAAAATTTGTCGATGATGATGAAGCTAATGCAATGTTGACAAGAGATTACCGTAAACCTTATGTTGTGTTGGACAATTAACTAAAATGAATGAAATTCCCAAAGTAGAATTTTTAAAGAATAACAAAGATGAGATAGAGTTTGAAATATTTACTATAAAAAGTCTATTTTCCAGGATAAATAAACTTAATCCTTCACTCGATAGACCCCATAGATTAGAATTTTATCTCATCTTATTTATTACAAAAGGAACGGGTGTCCATTTCATAGATTTTCAGCCATGTAAATACTATGAGGGAAGCATTCTTTTTATCTCTAAAGGACAAGTACATGCATTTGAAATTAATCCCGAGATGGATGGTTTTTTAATACTATTTACAGACTCTTTCTTGTCAAAAAATTTAATTCACTCCGATGTATTATCTCTTTATAGATTATATAATTACCATTTTTATTCACCAATATTACATCCTGAAGAAAAAGGGAAGAATAATTTTAGTAATATTATAGGTTCATTATATGAAGAATATAATTACACTGATGATTTTGCTAAAGAAGAGATTCTTCGTTTATTATTAAAACTTTTATTATTGAAAGCAGAACGAATAAAACACAACTTGAATAAGCAGGAAAAAAATTCAGACTGGGTTATTAAATTTGGCATCTTTAGGGACCAGCTTGTAATGCATTGCACTGAAACGAGAGATGCGAAAGAGTATGCCAGGATGATTAATATTTCATATAAACATTTAAATGAGATCTGTAAGGCGGTTACCGGGAATACCGCTAAAAAATTTATTGACAATTATGTGGTTTTAGAAATAAAAAGGAACCTTGCAACATCTGACATTTCAGTAAAAGAATTATCCTACGAATTGGGTTTTGACGAACCAACCAATTTTGTAAAATATTTCAAGAAACATACACTCCAGACCCCTTCTCAATTTAAGCAAATTTTAACAAAATAGTTGTTCAGTTCGATATTTACCATTCTTTAGCAAGGATCAACCTTGTTACCTTTTCTATTTGTGTGTATATTTACCTCGACAATATTAATTAATTTAGGAGGTAAAAATGAAACATCTAGTAGTTTTTTTTGCATTAGTTTTTTTAATGGCAGCTTGTGCCACAACGCACCCAAACAAGGAGAAGAAAATGGAATTATCAAACAAACAAAAAGCGGTGGCTTTATTAGAAAGCCTTGAGACTGGCGATCAAACACCAATAAGTTACATCAATCCGAACAAATACATTCAGCACAACCTAATGGTTGGCGATGGATTAGCAGGATTTGGAGCTGTATTACAAAATGCACCTGATGGTGGCTTCAAAGCAAAAGTCATAAGAGCGTTTGAAGATGGTGATTATGCTTTTACACACACAATTTATGACTTTTTCGGTGCGAAAATTGGATTCGACATTTTCCGATTTGAAAATGGCTTAATTGTAGAACATTGGGATAACCTTATTGAAATACAACCAGCTAATCCAAGCGGAAGAACCCAGACAGATGGAACAACAGAGATATCTGACACCGATAAAACAGAAGCAAACAAAAAAGTTGTTGAAGGATTTATAAATGATGTGTTGCTTGGTGGCAAAATGGACAAGCTAATCCATTATATCAATCCTGATAAATACCTTCAGCACAATCCCGCTGTTGCCGACGGATTGGATGGTTTTGGAGCTGCAATGAAATACTTTGCTGAAAATGGTTTAGTGATGGAATATACAAAAAACCACATGATTTTAGGCGAGGGAAACTTTGTATTAGCGGTTAGTGAAGGAAAATTTGGAAAAGGTGAGCATACAGCGTTTTATGATATATTCAGGATCGAGAACGGACAAATAGTTGAACATTGGGATGTAATTGAAACTATTCTACCTAAAGAGAAATGGAAGAATAATAATGGAAAATTTTAGATAATAGAGTAATCTTTCCAAGCCTCAATTTTCTTTACAGGGAGAATTGAGGCTTTGCCTTTTCCTAATTAGTGTCTGTCCGAGATGTCATTCCCGCATGTTTTTAGCGGGAATCTATTCTGTTTTACAAGGAGATTCCGGCTTAAAAGATTGCCGGAATGACAAAAACTGGGCTTTTTCGGACAGACACTAATTATATTCCACATATCAATGCAATCAATATTTTTAATAGAAGAAAATATTCTAACTGGGTTGCAATCCTTAAATGAACTTACATTAATTCATTTTATATGTTATCTTCTACGCGGTGATTGAGGTCTCCCACTCGGAAGCTTGTCGAGATTTCCCCTGCCGCGCCGGGTGGTGCCTGCGCCACCGATGGCATAAATCTCTTTCTTTTCCCATCCATTTTTAATCAGCTCTTTATACAAAATCTTTTTCGCGTTATCCAGATCAGTTTTGGATGTTATGTTGAGAAGTAGATTGTCAGTGTCCTCGAATTTTGTTTTTAATGATTCGAGTTGTTTGACGCAATTATCGATATCGGTAGGATCGAAATCTATTCCCACCAGCACCTTCTTTTCGTTAATGAGAGTGATTAAGCTGTCATCAAAATCGGTGAAACTGGAAATCAGGAATGGTTTTTTTGCTCTGTCTAAAATATCTTCTAATGTTGCTTTTTGAGGATTCATAAAATGAGGCACAATACTCTTCTTTTCCATTGCAGGGAGAGCAACTGCGCCTTGTTCAGTGAGTCCCTGGTTAAACCAGACACTGTCATCGCCACAAAAGTCAATTCTGCCAAAACCAAGAACTTCCTTGGCAACTTTCATAAAATTGATGTCATAGTCAAATACTTCAACGCCTTTAATTCCTGTCGAATATGCTGCTCTGCTGAACCGGCGCCACATCATTCTCCCTGAACTATTGGAATCATCCTTTGGTTGTTTTATCTTTTTAATTTTTTGAAGGATCGAATCAGTGAGTGCAGTATAATCCTCAAATTTCAAAACAGACCAGCTTCCTTCCACATCCAATTCCGGATTTATGATTGTAATACGCCACCGCATCGCATCATAAATATTCTGGCGATCGGCGATAAGCAGTTGTGTCTCTATTTCGTTGGCTAAATTGATTACTCCTTGCAAAACAAATTTCCCAGTTTTTCTCAAAATTTCAGGATTCAATTTTCCAACATCATCTCCGGTGTCATGATAATCAGGATGGCCTCCGGATCCGCCGGTCATTAATGCAAGGGCTTCAATACCAAGTTCAATAAAAGCGGAATGATCGCTTCCACCAGGACCGCCTTCCCGATGTTTAACGACATCAATGATTTCCTGATCCTGATCTCGTTTGATGACCTCCCAGATTGAAGGGAAATTTAAAGCGCCGGGAGCATTGAGTTGATCACCTAATCCCACCATGTCCATGTTAAAATAAGTAACTACCTGGTCCATCTTCACACTATCAGTGGGATTATTTACCCAAAAACGGGATCCGACCAATCCCAGCTCCTCGGCTGTCCACAGGCAGAAAATCACAGTACGCTTAGTTTGAATATTATGTACTTTCATCAGTCGTGCTACTTCCATCACAACAGCGCTCCCCGATGCATTGTCTTCTGCCCCGTTGTAAATTTGTCCATTAGTAACGCCCAGGTGATCGAAATGCGCTCCCATGACTACGTACTGATTTTTTAATTCAGGATCGGTTCCTGTAATTTTTGCAATGATGTTTTGACCTTTATTATCGTTAAACTCTTTTCCTTTCAAGAGCGTCTTTTTAAAACCTGTGATCTCCGCTTTTAACCTGGTATCAAATGAACGAGCTTTTTTCTGTTTTATATCTTTTCGAACACTGTTCATCCAAGTAGTAAATCCTCGTGATGACATCTGTGGATCAATCCAAAGAGCCCAATGGAATACTTTTTCACTCACTTGGGAAACGATTATGAAATCGCGTTGAAAAGGGGAGACTTCAAGTTTTGATCTGGATCTGCGGAAAAATGAGTTTGTTTCCTTTTCAGTATTATAGAAAATAATTCCTGCAGCTCCTTTATTATGCGCTGTTTGGATCTTAGTACTATCTGCTGCTTCCTTTTTCCAATCCTCTGATGTCTTCTCTTTTGTTGTGTCCCGACCTGACATCCAACTGCGCCGAGGTTTGAAGTTATTTGGATCTCCTTTCAGGACAAGAACGATTTTTCCTTTTACGTCAACCCCGGCATATTCATCCAGTCCTTTATCCGGTGCAGAAATTCCATAACCAGCAAACACGATTTTGCCTTTAATTTTTTTACCTGTGGTTGATTTTGTATCAATCCGGAAATCTCCATAATGCGAGAAGAACTTTCTCCCATTAATGACGAGGCTGGGCGTCCCATAATTAAACGCATATTCCCGGGTAATTGGGACGGATTGAAAGAAAGTACCGTTTTCGCCAGCCGGTTCCAGTCCCCAAGATTTGTACTGTTTAACCACCCAATCCTGAAGTTTGTAGAATTCTGGTGTATTCGGTTTCCTTCCCAGAAATTGATCGGATGCCATGTAGCTAATGGTATTGAATATTTTATTACCATCAACTGGAACATTAGCTTTTTGTGCCAACGTCGGGAGGGTTAGCAGAATTAGATTCAAAAGAAGTAGAAAAATGGTAATCGCCTGGTATTTTTTCATGTTTTTTGCTCCTTGTTTTATATTGTTAAGACCTTTTTAGAATAGACTCATTAATGTGATTCCAGTAAAAATCACTTATCCGATTTTTTATAGCTAATGGATAATCCTGCTCCACTTAGATCTAATGTTGTTTTATAATTGGATAAATTTTTGATATGATTATAAAATTCTCCGGTTCCGCCTCTGCTCCACTTGCCTCGTTCCCTAATATTATGGGCTGTGAAACAACCGCCAATTTCAAGTTTCGGACAGGCATCGAGGAAATATTGTTTGTACCAATATTTGTCAGCATCACTAAAAACAAAATCGAAGGGACCTTTAAGCTCTTTCACTAATTTATGCGCATCAGCAAGCCGGGCATCGATGTATTCAGCTAATCCGGCTTTTTTGAAATTTGTTAAAGCTTCTTTGTATCGCCTTTCATCAATTTCAATGGTGGTGAGTTTTCCGCCTGTTTTACTAAGCGCCCAAGCAATCCAGATTGCTGAATGTCCTGTTGAAGTTCCAATTTCGAGCGCTTTAGTATATTTATTTTTAATGATGATGTTATAAAGTAATTTGCCATCCGAAACAGGAACGTTCATATCCCGCCATTGATGTTTATGGCTTTCAAGGAATTTTTCGACTTGTTTATCGAGCTTGCTATTTTCTTTGAGTTCCTGGGAAAAGGTAGGTAAAACCAAAAATGGGAAGGTCAGTACAATTATAAAGATTGTTATTATGTGATGATGCTTTCTTTTCATTTTGCCTCCGAACGTTTATTAGGTCAAAATTTTCATTATTTCACATTGGAAAAGCAAATTAGTTTCATTCATTATTAAACATTTTTAACTGAAAAAACTTGCAGGTTATTTTTGAGAAAAATAAAATTTCAATTTTTTTGAAAAAGCGCTTGACTTTTATGTTGACAATATTTATATTGTCAAGTAAGTTAACAATGAAATTATTGTCAAAAGGTGCGAAAATGAAAATTCAGACTGGAAATCCAGTAAGAGGAAAAGATTATTTTAAAAGAGAAAATCTGATTAAAAAAGCCTGGGATTTAATTGATTCAGGGAACCACATTCTAATAGCTGCACCGAGAAGAGTTGGGAAAACATCTTTGATGTATTATCTTAAAGATAATTCAAAAGATGGATATATCTTCCTATATTTGGATACAGAATCAATCAATAATGAAAATGAATTTTTTAGAAGAATTGTTAATAAGGTTTTGAAAACAGATTTTGTCAAAAATTCACAGAAAATATTGACGTTTTTGGAAACACATAAACCTACGAAAAAAAAACTTGGGCCTGATGGTGTCGAATTCGGAGTAAGTGAAGATTTTAATTATTTTGAAATGTTAAGTAAAATATTAAAATCAAGCTCATCAGAAATTAAAAAACTGATAATAATGCTTGATGAATTTCCGGAAACACTTGAGAATATTATTGAGGATGAAGGAAAAAATGCCGGAAAGCATTTTTTGCAGAGTAACCGTGAACTACGCCATGACACAGAATTGAGTGAAAAGGTTCAATTTGTTTACACCGGATCAATAGGATTGGAAAATATTGTGAGTAAAATTGACGCGATAAAAACGATTAATGATCTTTCGAGATTAAAAGTGCCACCTTTAAAAACAGAAGAGGCAAAAAAGATAATTGAACTATTACTGAAAAATGTTGATTTCGATTTATCGGAATATCTGATAAATTATATTCTCAAAAAAATAGAATGGCTAATCCCATTTTATATTCAATTGATAATCCAGGAAATAAAATATACCTATCAGGATGAAAATTTGGACAAAATTAAAAAAACCACTGTTGAGCACGCCTTCGATCAAATGCTTGAACAGAGACATCATTTTGAACATTGGCATACTCGAATTCGTGCATCATTAAAAAGTACAGAATATAATTTTACCAAAGAATTATTAAATATCACATCTGAAAACGATACCATTAGCTCAAATGAAATAAGGAACTTATCTGTAAAATATCATTTGGAAAACATATACAAAGACCTTGTTGGTGCACTCGTTTATGATGGATATATCAACAATAATGAAAATAATCAAATTTATCGATATAATTCTCCAATATTAAGAATGTGGTGGAGGCAAAATGTCGCGAATTAATTTTCCCAAAATTTACAACCCAGCAAACCAGTCTGCCGAGGAACTCATAAATAATTTTGTCGTCAGAACAAAAATTTTTCGGGATATTTATGATGATATTAAAAATTCAGAGATGGAATATCCAGAACAACATTATATTATTCAGGGAATCAGGGGGCAGGGAAAAACTACGCTATTGCTTCGTATTGCTTATGAAATAAAAAATGATAATGAACTCAACCAGCGAATCATTCCGATAATTTTTAATGAAGAACAATATCACATAAGTCGCTTGTTTAAACTCTGGGAAACAACAGCCGAATACTTAGAAGAATCTTCTGATATCAAAGGACTTTTTAAAAAAATGCAAGAATTTGAGAATGATGATGATTATGAGCATCGTTGTTTTCAGCTATTAGAAAATACATTGAAAAAGCATAAAAGGAAAGTCATTTTATTCATCGATAATATTGATGAAATGCTGAATAAATTTTCCAAAAGAGAACATCAAAGGTTGCGGGAAGTTTTTGTTGAATCTGCTGAACTTAGGGTTATCGGGGCATCTTCTGTCAGCCTGGAATTTCATTATGACTATGGTAAACCATTTTACCAGTTTTTTCGCATGCCCCAGCTTAAAGGTTTGACAACTGATGAAACAAAAATTTTGCTGTTGAAATTAGGAGCACACTACAAAATAGATCGTGTCAGAGATATTGTGGAATCTCAGCCAGGGCGCATTGAAGCCTTACGAAGAATTACAGGTGGTGTGATTCGTACTATCGTTCTACTTTTTGAAATTTTTGTTGATGATGAAAATGGCAATGCATTTTTCGATCTTGAAAAAATACTTGATAATGTAACGCCAATGTATAAGCACCGGATGGATAAACTTTCCGCACAACAACAGGAGATTGTTGATTTTGTTGCGTTGAGATGGGATGCTGTTAGCACCAAAGAAATTGCTAAAAAAACCAGGTTGGAAAGTAAGGCAGTATCCGCGCAATTAAAACAACTGGAAAAATTTAACATAATAGAAAAACAAAGAACAAATACTAAAAATCATTTATATCGAATTTATGAACGTTTTTTTAATATCTGGTATTTAATGCGGCTCGGCAGGAAATGGGACGTAAAAAGAGTTCGATTCCTTGTGGAGTTTTTAGAGACATGGTGTGATGAAAACGAATTGGAAAATAGGGCGAAAATACATCTGGGAGCAATAAAAAGAGGAGGTATTTATCAAAAGCATGCATTTATTATGACAGAAGCTCTACTACGAACACCGTTAAAGAAGGACTTGCAGAATCAATTGATTGCTGAAACTAAAATGTATTTGAATAAATCACGTTCCGAACTGTGTGAAGATTTATCGTTGCCAGATTTTGAATTAGAGCAAGCCGCAGATAACGCTTGTAATCTTGGAGATTATGATATCGATAATCGAAAAATAGATCAATATAAGGTAAAAGATGAAGCTGATTTTAACAAATTGGACTTACTTTCTCTTTCAATAATATTATTATTGAATAATCAAATCGATATAGCTTGTCAAGTTGCACAAGAATATCTCATTAAGTCAGAATCTTATGCAAAATTTTCTGAGAATATTAGTTTATTTTTTCAGGTATTAATTGCCAAAAAACAATATCATCTGACATTAAAAATATTTAATGAAAATCCTAACAAACTTAAAGACCGGTTTAAGCCGGTTTATTATGCCTTAATGTCCTTTATGCAGAAAGAATACCCAAACGAATACAAAAAAATGGGAACAGAATTAAGCCAGACGGTGGAAGAGATAATCAAAAGAATAAATAAACTTGAGAAGGATATGGAATGATTGAAACAATTCGGCTGATCGTTTTTATTTTATCTTTCTCATCAGATAACAATTCCACTTTTTCTTGATAAGTGATCAGGTAAAAAAATCATGCCCTTTTCGTCCTTCTGTCAATAACCTGGTTTGGTGATTTTAAAGAATTTGAAGTTGGAAATGAAGCGATAAACTTTTCATAAATTAGTTGAGAAGATAAAATTCCCACCAGAGCCATTTCGTCTCGCTCACTTGTTGTTTCTTTTGTCTCTATTTTGTCTAAAAATCTTTTAACGCTTAAAGGATTAAATAGCCCGGATTTTTTCAACGAAAATTCTGATAAAACATCTTGCGTGTAATTCAATGAATTTTCATTTAAGAAACTTTTTGTGATCGGCGCACGATAAGGGTGCTTTTTTCGGTTAACAATGCTATTGGGCAATATACCTTGAAAAGATTTTTTTAATATGTATTTTTCATTTAGTCCCCTGATTTTCCATTTGGAGGGAACGCGCCCCATAAACTCCACTAATCGATAGTCCAGGTAGGGAAGCCTGATTTCGACCGAGTTCCCCATGGCAACCCTGTCACCCTGCGAGGATAGGAGATAATTGCTTAAAAAGATAGATGCCTCCAAATACTGCGCTTTGGCAAGATAATCCCATTTATTAAATGATTCGGGAAGATCGCGTACTAAATCCTCATAAATATCCTGCTGCTTAATAATTTCTTTAACATCATCCGATAAGAAATTTTTAATTTTGCTGGTGTTACCCCAACGTACATGATGGGAGAAAAGAGGATCATTTACTTTGTTAAGTCCGGATGCAAAAAATGTTTGCAGCATTTGCCCTACTCTTGGATTTTTGAAAATATATGGATAGAGCCTTTTAATAAGCGAACCACGAATCTTTGAATCAGGCTGCCTTGCCCAAAAGTTTCTTACTTTGGCTTCCTTGAAAATATTATAGCCACCGAAAAACTCATCAGCGCCTTCACCGGTCAGTACTACTTTATAACCATTTTGATTTACTATTTCGGAAAGCAAAAATAAAGGAACAGGTGCAGTCCGTAATAAAGGTGTTTCACAATGCCATATAACATCCGGGAAAGATGAGCCAATCTTCTCATTTGTGGCTAATAGTTCTTTGTGCTCTGTTTTTAAATCAGCTACCATCTGCTTCTGATGTACGCCTTCGTCAAACTCATCTTTTTCAAATCTAATGCCGAAAGTTTTTACCTGGTTGTTGAAGTTTTCTGCAATTAATTTTGCGATACCTGATGAATCTAAACCTCCGCTAAGATAGCAGCCAACCGGCACATCAGCTCTTAAACGAATTCGAATTGCATCAATTAGTAATTCCAGAATTCTCTCGCAGATTTGTACTGGTGACCAATCTAATTCTTCACCAGGTAAACAAAATGGTATGTTCCAATATTTATGTAGGGATTTTTTGTTTTGAGAGATTTTCAAATAAAAACCTGGAGGCAATTCCTGTATCCCTTTAAATACAGTTTTCCCGGATAAAGTTGACCAATAAGTAAATACCTGGTTGATTGCAAAAGGATCAATTTCTCTCGGTACATTTTGATCTACAAATATGGATTTAATCTCGGAAGCAAAAACAATAGAATTATTTTGTATTGTATAATATAAAGGACGAATCCCCATTCGATCTCTCGCAAGGAACAACTCCCGTTTATTTGAATCCCAAATGGCAAAAGCAAATTGACCGTTTAAGTAGTTTAGGCAGTCCTCACCCTTCTCCTCATAAAGATGGAGAATTACTTCTGTGTCTGTTGAAGTATAAAAGCGGTGCCCTGCTTTTTCTAAGTCTTGTCTCAATTCGGGATAATTATACACTTCCCCATTATATATAATCCATAAGTTTTGATCTTCATTATGAATCGGCTGAGAGCCGCCTGCAAGGTCTATGATGCTTAGCCTTGCATGTCCAAGCGCTATCCAATCGTCTATGTAAATCCCACTTTCATCGGGGCCGCGATGTTTTATAATATCGGTCATCGCCTCAATTAATTCTAATGAAGTTTTTCCAGGAGTTTTTTGATGAAATATACCGGCTATTCCGCACATAATTAATTCACTTTTTTGTTAGTTGTTTGGCTGATGCACTATATTCTTTATTATCTTTTCAATTTTTTCAAACCGTCTTCAACAAACTTTAAAATTTTAGGATCTGTCCAATATGGGCCCACCCGCTCCCAATAATCGTAAGCTTCGTCTTCCCCGCCAACAGTGATAGAACCAGGCATTTCACTTTCGATCTTTTTATGCTTTTTTTTGATAAGTTCTTTTGCCACATTGGGAGAAAATTCTATCGCATCTTTTAATGCTTTTTTTGCTTTATCCATTTTATCAAGTCTGTAATTCGCTATTACAGCTCCGTACAACGTATCGGGCATAATATCTTCGGGGAATAATTTATTTATTTTCAATACATCTCCAAATTTTCCCATTGCCAGATAGCTTTGAATAATTAGCGTCCTGATTCCCTGGTTATCATTTGGATTATAATTCAGCATTTTACTAAAAATTTGAGACGCCTTTTCCCACTCGCGCATGAAAAGATAAGTTAATCCCAAACCTTGCATGGTTCTCAGAAATGGGCGATTCTCCATCATACCCCATATTATCTGCCCTTTGAAATCCCTGGAAATTAGTTTATTGCCAAGTTGGAATCCCTGGTTGAAATAATGAAATGCGTTACCATTATTGAAAAAATCGAGTTCCAGGAATCCGAGGCTACTGTGGGCATCAATAAATTCCGGGTCATCTTCTATAATTTCCTCAAAGTCGATGGCTGCTTCCTCAGGGTCAGCTTTTTCTACAGCATCATAATATCGATCAAAAATTTCTCTCCTGGAATTTCCCCAGACAAATTGTCCGTTTTGTATACCATCAAAATCATGGATTTTAAATTTAAGTTTAGGGTATTTGGGCATGATCGTTTCTTTCTCGTTGGTAATAACATTAGATGGTTTTTATGTCGTTCTAATATTTAGGATTCATAATTTTAATATTAGAAGTAATATAATTGACTATTTAAATTATATCAAGTAAAAAAAATAAAATTATGAATTTGGTTTATGCGTGCTATAACACCAGAATAAATAATAACTAATGAATTTGATAATTAACAGTTTATTGCTAAAAAAGTAAAAAAACAAAAAAACACTTGACAATTACATTTATTTTTACTACCTTCCCTGCGATAAAAAAAATAACCATAAAAAGAAGAAGAATGAAAAAATCAGAAACACATATTCTCGATATATCATGTTTAAGTATTCCCAGTTTTCAACTGCCGAATGATTTCCGTATGATAGTGGGTGAAAATAGAATAATTCCTATTTGAAAAAATTATTACCGTTGAATTTATAACCCACTGTCGTCCATCGGTAGTGGGTTTTTTATTATAAATACATAATATTAAAAATGAATAAAAATTTGGTCAAAAAAATGATTCTCCTGCAAAAAACAAAATTAGCTGACTTATTTCAACAAACCGAAATAAATAATTTACGGGCCATGGTGGCGTATGCTTATAATTGGACAAATTTGCTCAGTTGCCATACATCATTTTTGCCCGAATTTATTGATACAATATATGAATTTTTTGGTATTCCGAGATGGAATAATTATTACCAGAGGATAGTGGTGCCGATTAAGGTACCTGAAGGACTTCATTGAATTATTAAGTTTTAAGAAAGCCCGCTATCACTCTGGTAGCGGGCTTTTTTTTTTGGATTAAAACGGAAATAATAATATGAAATAGATGACAAGATATTTCTAAAAATTTGTTCTCCGGTAGCTCAACCAGGTAGAGCCGTCGTCTTATAAGCGACAGGTTGGAAGTTCAAATCTCCCCCGGAGGACTCATATACTCGTTAAGGGTTAAAATGTAACATCCGATTAACTTAGGTGACAAGTAGATCTTAAATTGAAAATTAGCAGTGGCAGTAGCAGTCGTTTCAGAGCAATACTGCCCCTGCCGCTTTTATCAAAAGGGTGCAATCCCATAATTTCGGAATTTTGTTGAATAATATCATCAACTGTAACAATATGATATTTTATTAATTACATTTGTTAATTTTGAAACATAATTTTATTTCATCTGACTTTTTTAGAATAGCAAAATAATTAAAATGATATATAATTGAGATGTGTCATATTATCAACACCTGGATGGGGACAACCGAAAACAGGTCAGAATACCCATCTGCTAACATTATGTGATTTTGTTGTTTACATTGTTTGAAAAATTATTTTGCTATAAAGTATTTTGCGATAATAAATATCTCATGATTATGTTACAGAATGATATTGTCCGAAAATATGGGTTTACACCCTATCAAAACATAGAATCTGTGTTATAAAAATTGCTCATGCAATATTACAAACTAAACCTTAACCAGTATAATATTTATCTGGCTGTGTTGTTTAACGGTAGCATCCGTGGTTTGGAACCACGGGGAGGAGGTTCAAATCCTTCCAGCCAGACGAGCCCTATCCGTTTTGGTTTTGTTTGCAATATTTAAGTTAGAATTTTTGATAGAAAAAATGAACATCGATTTTTGAAATTAACACAAATATACAACCTCGTGTAACCTAGCGCACTAAAGTGCAGGCGAAGGCTGAGGCAAAGGCGAAGGAAAAAAAATTCTT
>JACKQG010001243.1_pt1 | contig 35762 bp, 27 predicted proteins | sample 8237621 | NCBI WGS metagenome assembly JACKQG01 (sample SAMN15677084, study PRJNA649215) | marine metagenome | biome: marine; feature: Black Sea; material: saline water; isolation source: suspended particulate matter (SPM) from the Black Sea western gyre | collected 2013-06-09/2013-06-10 | depth...
GCACGGCTGTAATCAGGTTCGCCAGCGATGTAGTAGGTTTTTGGGGTCTCCCCCACTCGGTTGTTTTGATTCAAGGCACGGCCTCCAGGTGCGTAGTGGTTTCAAGGACAACCGATAAGTCCGAGAATCTTTTCACCTCTGCCTCAAATTGAGGTACATTTCTCAATAATGACAGATAAAATGACAATTGAAAGTTTCCAAACGCTCATCAAGGATCGCTATTTTGCGACAGATTCTGCGAGGGGGCTTTCAAAAACGTACCTCTGGCTCGCCGAAGAACAAGGTGAGTTAGCACATGCGCTTGGGAAATATGATGCTGGTGATCCTGATATGGAGAATCTCGCTGAAGAATTTGCAGATGTTCTCGCTTGGCTTGCTACGCTTGCCAATATCACTGGGATCGATCTCGCGGAAGCGATTCACGATAAATACATCAAAGATGGCGGACCTGAAGGTACAAAATGACCAGAATTACAGAGATCTTCTCATCGAATAAAAAAGCACTGATGCCATTTCTTGTCGCAGGGCATCCAACGATTCAATCGACAGAAGCAGCGATCCTAGCAATGGATAAGGCTGGCGCTGACATTATTGAAATTGGTATCCCTTTTAGCGACCCTATCGCTGACGGACCGGTGATTGCTGCTGCAATGCATGAAGCCATTGAGAATGGCGTGACCCCTGCGCATGCGATTGGTGTCGTTTCTCGCATCAGGGAGCAAGTTTCTGCTGGTTTGATCGCAATGGTGAGCGATTCCATCGTCAACCGATGTGGTGGAAGCGCCTTTCTTGAACGACTCTCAGAGGCAGGATTTGATGGCATCATCATCCCCGACATTGATGACCTAGATGCAGAAGAATTGTCTGCTCATTGTTCTAGATGCGGTCTCACATTTACGATGTTGATCTCACCTACAACGCCAGACGAACGCATTGCTTGGCTCGCATCAATTTCCAGTGGTTTTCTTTATGTTCTTGCTCGAGTTGGACTCACAGGAGAACAATCCACCCTCCCTGACATCGCATCAAGAATAACACAAATACGTGCACTTACTGACCTCCCACTTGCTGTTGGTTTTGGAATTTCTACTCGGGAGCACGTTCTATCCGTAACAAAATCTGCTGATGCAGCAATAGTAGGATCTGCACTCGTTCGCAGAATGAGCGATGCAGATGATCCAACGAAAGCAGCGCGAGATTTTGTTTGTGAATTATCTTAAAGAACACTTGAAACTAAACGAAAGTGTGGGATAATCAACAAAACGGCAGGAGGCCTCAATACATGGAACATAAAACAATGTGTAACGCAATGGAAATGCAAAACGACTACGCTGATTCTTTTGGATGCAGGACTTTTACAGGCAATGTAATGTTGCAATATCTCGCAGCGGATGTCTTCGAATCGCTACAAGAAACAATTCACAAAGGGAAACCGCTCGACCCCGCAATTGCCAATAGCGTTGCTGATGCAATGAAGGATTGGGCGTTATCGCAAGGTTGTACTCATTACACACATTGGTTCCAACCGCTTACTGGAACAACCGCTGAAAAACACGATGCGTTCCTTGAACCTGATAGCACAGGTGGCGTGATCGCCAAATTTTCTGGCAGTATGTTGATTCGTGGTGAGCCTGATGCATCAAGTTTTCCTTCTGGCGGTATTCGTGATACATGGGAAGCGCGCGGTTACACCGCTTGGGACGCAACAAGCCCCGCCTTTATTTTGCCAAATGAAAAAGGTGGTACGCTTTGTATTCCAACGGCTTTTGTTTCTTGGACTGGCGAAGCACTAGACAAGAAAGCTCCCCTGCTTCGATCAATAGATATTATCAACAAGCACGCGATGCGCATCCTAAAAATCTTTGGCACAGATCAAGGTGTGAATTGTGTGAACACAACTCTTGGGCTTGAACAAGAATATTTTCTCGTAGATGAAGAATTTGTAGCAAACCGACCAGACCTCATGATTTGTGGTCGCACCCTTATCGGTGCAATGCCACCGAAAGGTCATCAGCTTGATGACCATTACTTTGGAAAAATTCCTGAACGAGTGTTAGCATTTATGGACGATGCAGAACGCCAACTTTGTGAACTCGGAATTCCAATCAAAACACGGCACAACGAAGTCGCTCCCGGGCAATACGAAATTGCCCCAACGTTTGAAAAAGCAAATGTAGCTGCAGATCATCAACTGCTTACGATGCAAATTCTCCGTGTAAAGGCACGCGAACATGGTTTTATTTGTTTGATGCACGAAAAACCGTTTGCAGGCGTCAATGGTTCTGGCAAACATAACAATTGGTCAATCTCGACTGACGCAGGTGTAAATTTATTGTACCCAGGGAAAGAGCCGCAAGACAATTTGCGGTTTCTAACATTTATTTGTGCAGTAATGCGTGCAGTTGATCTTCATGCTGGGTTGCTTCGTGCATCAGTTGCTTCTGCTGCAAATGATCATCGCTTAGGAGCGAACGAAGCGCCTCCGGCAATTATGTCAATATATTTCGGCGAAATGCTCAGCGATGTACTTGATCAAGTTGAATCAGGAGAATCACGAGATTCGCGTAAGGGTGGCACGCTTGATCTTGGCTCGAGCACGATGCCGAAACTCAACCGCCATAGTGGTGATCGAAACCGAACAAGCCCATTTGCATTTACAGGCAACAAGTTTGAATTCAGAGCGGTCGGTTCAACTTCAACCATCGCTTGGCCAAACACGATCCTCAACACAATCATCGCTGAATCTTTGGATTACATCGCTACTTCCTTAGAGACTACTCTCGCTGGGAGTGATTCAGCGGAACACCGTGACACTGAAGTTCGCAAACTGCTACAAGAAATTGTAAAAAATCACCGCAGAGTTGTGTTTGATGGTGATAACTATTCTCAAGAGTGGCACGATGAAGCAGCGGCACGTGGGCTTCCGAACCTTCGAACAACTCCAGAGGCACTTCCCCTCTTGACAAGTGAAGCATCACTTGCGCTCTTCAAAAACTACAACGTGCTTAACAATAGAGAATTAAATGCAAGGGGTGAGGTTTTAACTGAGAAATACATTACCCAAGTTAAAATCGAAGCGAGAACGCTTTTGCAGATGTTGTCAACTCAAGTGTTGCCTGCAGCGCTGAGATACCAACTCGAATTGTCACAGGTCGTTGCTACTTCAAAGGAAGCTTCAATAGTTTGTCACCGGACAGCTGGGCGATTGCATGATATTGCAGAACTTGCAGATTCTCTCCAAGCATCTATTGAAACCGTTTCGCTCGCAGAATCATTTGAATGTGATGACGTTGCAGAACACGCTAGAGAGATCAGTACATCACTGCTGCCTGCCATGCTTAGAGCGAGAGATGTTTCTGATCACCTTGAACTGCTTGTCGCAGAGGATCTTTGGCCATTCCCCTCGTATGCGGACATGTTGCTCTACAGGTAAATAGCGACTACAAAATCATACGCAAAGAGTGATTTTTGGTATCCTATGGGGCTCGAAAGAAGGTTTACTACTCATGAGCACTACAGCAACACATCCTTACGAAATTACCCTTGAAGAAGCTGGACCAGCGCGAAAGCGACTTGTTATAACAATCCCAGCCGATGTTGTCTCCGCTAAGATTGAAGAATCTCTTGGGGCGCTTCGAAATCAAACAGTTATTCCTGGTTTTCGTAAAGGCAAAGTCCCTGCGAATCTTCTCGAAAGAAAGTTCGGTGGTTCGGTTCGGGAGGAAACACGAAACACCCTCATTGGCGAAGCTTGGCAAGCAGCGGTTGAAGAGCATGCGCTCAAACCCCTCGGTGAGCCTGAACCAATGGACGATCCAAATGATGTGCAAGTTGAAGATGGCAAACCACTCTCTTTCACGCTTGAAGTAGAAGTAATGCCAGAGTTTGACCTCCCTGCTTTTGACAATATCAAATTGACTCGCCCAATTGTCGATGTAACCGACGAACACATCGATGAGGAAATTGAACGACAAAAAACACGCAACGGAAATCTTGAACCTGTGGAAGGCACTGTAAGCGAAGGCGACTTCCTTGTCGGGCCTGCTTCCGTAACGCTCAACGGCAGTGATGATATCTTTTATCAAACAGAACAAACGCGAATTGCTGTACCAGCGAAAGATGGCGGCGGACAAGTCCTTGGATTATTCCTTGAAGATCTTGGCCAAGCTCTTGCAAAAACGAGCCAAGGAGATGAAATCAAGTTCAATACTGTTGGTTCAGATGAACATGAAATGGAAGAAGTTCGAGGCGCTAAAGTTGAGATTACATTTAACGTCGTGCAAGCGGTTCGAGTTATTCCGCTAGATGAAGATACGCTATTGCAAACTTTTGGTCTTGAATCTTCTGATATGTTGAAAGAACAAGTTAAGTTGGCCCTTGAACGCAGACGTGATCAAGACCAAGCGATGGTCCTCAGACAGCAAGCTATTGCTGCCATTTCTGATATGGTTGAAATGGAACTTCCTGAAAAGACGTCTGCGAATCAAGCCGAACGAGATCTACAACGAATGCGTACAGACTTGCAAAGTTCAGGCCGGTACACAGAAGATGAGATTGAATCAAAGGTAGCAGAAGCTCGAGGCGGTTCTGATGAAGAATCACGCAAGCGACTCAAAGCATTCTTTATCTTGTCAAAACTTGCTGAGCATTTTCATGTGTCTGTCAGCGAAGGCGAAGTCAATACAAAGATTGCAGAACTTGCAATGCAAAACGGCGTTCGTCCTGACGAGATGCGTAACAATTTAGCGAAGCAAGGCCAACTTCCACAAATTCAAGCAGTTGTACGAGAAGACAAGGCGGCCGATCAACTTGTTGCTGCGTGCACTGTGACTGAAATGCCAGTTGAAGAATGGCAAGCGAGTCAGGATGGCGGAACTTCTACGAAGAAGACTGCAAAGAAAAAAACAGCAAAGAAGTCCGCTGCTAAAAAGAAAACAACGAAAAAGAAAACCAGTAAGAAAACTACAAAGAAGACAACTAAGAAGTCATGATCCTTCTTGGCAGCGTCCTGAGGGAGCTTCTTCCTGCAACAATATTGTTAGTCGTATTGGTTGTTATTGGTGGGATCGTTATATTGCGAGCGCGGAAAATGGTGAAGGGGTCACACAAAGATGAAATGCCATTTACGCTCTCTCAGTTAAGAAAATTACATAAAAGGGGCGAATTGAGTGATGAGGAATTTCAAAGGGCAAAGGCCTCGATGATCGAGAAAACGAGAAAAGAATGACCGATAGCCTTGTATTTATGAGGTAATACTTGTTTTTTAACAAAAAAACATGTTTTCTACATGCCAAACTCCCAATTTGATGTCACAATAAAGTGCGAGAAATGACTTATTTAAAAAGAGATAGTTGAAAGACAGATGAGAGATAAAAAACAAATTAAACCAGAACGAATTGCCCGTATCGACGATGTGCCACCCTTCAACGAAAAGAATGGCAGTGGTTCATACAAGGGTGATGGCAATGGATCTGGTGGCGGTTCAGGGGGCTCAGGTTCGGGGGGTTCGGATGGATCAGGTGGAGATGACGGCGGTTTTGGCGGACGCAAAGTCACGACATGTTCATTTTGTGGCAAAACGTCTAGAGAAGTTGGACCAATGGTTGAAGGTCCAAATGAAATTTATGTTTGTTCTAACTGTACAGATCTTTGCCAGAATATTTTCAAACAAGAGCGTCGGCGTATTACTGCATCACAACCGACGTTTACTTCTATCCCCTCCCCTCGACAACTCAACGAATATCTCGAGCAGTATGTCATCGGGCAGGAGCGAGCAAAACGATCTTTATCTGTTGCTGTGCATAATCACTACAAGCGTTTGACTGAAATTGACAACGCAGACCGCGATGTAGAATTGGACAAGTCAAACGTTCTGCTCCTTGGACCAACAGGGACCGGCAAAACGTTACTCGCAAAAACTTTATCACGCGTGCTCAATGTGCCGTTTGCTATCGGCGATGCGACAACTTTAACTGAAGCTGGATATGTTGGCGAAGATGTTGAAAACCTTTTGTTAAAACTTCTCCAAGCTGCAGATTTTGATCTTGACGCAGCGCAGCGTGGAATTATTTACATTGATGAAATTGATAAGATTGGTCGAACATCACAAAATGTTTCGATTACGCGTGATGTTTCTGGTGAAGGTGTTCAGCAATCACTTCTTAAGATGCTCGAAGGTGTGACTGCGAATGTGCCACCACAAGGCGGTCGAAAACACCCAGAGCAACAATATATTCAAATGGATACTTCGAATATATTGTTTGTCTGTGGCGGTTCATTTGATGGCATCGAAGATATCATTGCGAAACGAATTGGTACGAGCAAAATTGGTTTTGGTAGTGCTGCGCAAGACATCAAGCCAGATCATGAGCGATCATCTGAATTGCTTGATCAAGTAACAACTGAGGACATTCTTCATTTTGGTTTGATACCAGAATTGCTCGGGAGATTACCAATTACTACTCCCTTGATGCCACTTACCGAAGATGCAATGGTTCAAATTTTAACTGAGCCCAGAAACGCAATTGTGAAGCAATACCAGCACCTCTTCTCTTTAGAAGCTGCAAGGCTTGAATTCACAGACGATGCGTTACATCTGATAGCGAAACGAGCGATGGAACGTGGTACTGGTGCTCGCGCACTTCGATCAGTCATCGATCAATTTATGATTGACGTGATGTACGATCTTCCAGATCGCGATAATCAAGATTCCGTGTACCTTATCGATGCGGCTGGTATTGAGCGTGGACTCTCTCTTGATGACATGCTTCGCAAACCACGTGCCGCTAAAGAATCTGCATAGACCGCGGGTGAATTAAACATTACGAGCATTAGCTCGTAGTGTTTATTTCACCCGGGGTCAATCTACATCCATTCATATCTGTTGTCTTCGATTATTTCACCCGGGGTCACCTGCTTCATACTTCTTGTGCCAGATTTCCAATAAACTCACCCCCGGAAATAAACTCACCCCCGGTGAGTTTATTGGAAATGTACGCTGAAATTGAAAAACTCACCGGGGGTGAGTTTTTCTCCGGGGGTGAGTTTTTCTTGAAGATGACAGGAACTGACTCTGGGTGAAACAATCGATGATATCGCAAAGCCTAGTGATCAGAAGAATAAACTCACCGGGGGTGAGTTTAAGGAAAATGAGCGATGAAATCAATAAACTCACCGGGGGTGAGTTTATTTCGGTGAACTGAACTGCGGTCTAATAAACACCTATGAGACGCCAAACAGACGTAAAAGTCCAATTTTAGCGATTGACGAAGAGAATTAAATTATGGTACAATTTCAAACTTGCCTCATTTTTAGGTCGAGGCACGGAGAATTCGCTATGCCAAGAGTATGTCATTTTACTGGTCGAAAAACTATATCCGGCCGCCGTATCCTTTACCGTGGTAAACCAAAGTACCAAGGTGGTATTGGTTTGAACATTTCAGGCATTTCTAAGCGTAAATTCAAGCCTAATCTTCAACGAGTACGTGCGATGGTGGACGGCGTACCGCAACGAATTCGTGTTTCAACGAAGGCAATTAAGCAAGGGTTGGTTGTAAAACCTCTCAAACGGAAATACGGGTACACACGGCAGCAAAAATTGGCTGCAGCAGCCAAATAGTAGTTTTCACCGATTTTTTCACCAATTTTGGTTAAAAAGTCAAAAAATTTACCTTTTTTAAAGGTAAAGTCCGAAAAAAACCCGTATTCAGTTGACTATGGGTCATTAAGGCGTATTGTTATAGACAGTACTGTTGAGCGGAAATTGGCGAGCACACGCATTACTGGAACTCTGTGGTTCATAATCACGAGTCCAAACACCTTCACGTGTGATCTACCTCAAAATTAGTTGTAGCAAAGGGAAATTGTCATATTTGTACATGGAACATTGTTGCGCACATTGTTGTTTGGGATCTATTTGTATTGCCACTTAGGTGTAATTGCAAGAGGTATCGTTGGAATTGTTGAAAATGCTTGGAGTTTGCTCCTTACATGAGTGATAGAGTTGATCTAGAACGCGTTAGAGAGGCAACAGATCTCGTTGCCCTGATCTCGATGTACGTTCCACTGCAGCCGAAAGGTCGTGAGTGGCTCGGGCTATGTCCATTCCATGAAGACAACAAGCCCTCCTTTACAGTGGTCACACACAAACAAAATGCTTTTTATAAATGTCATGCATGCGGTGCTTCTGGCGATTGTTACAAATTCGTCCAAGAGTATCTCAAGAAAGATTTCGGTGAAGCGCTCAGATACCTTGCTGACAAAGCGGGTATCAATTTGTCGAACACACGGCAAGAATCTGCAACTTCAGAATCCAAAACGAAATTGCGTGCAGCAATGAAATGGGCGTCAGATCTCTTTGTTACTGAATTGGGTAATGGGGAAACAGGTGCAGTTGCAACTGCTGCTATTTCTTCAAGAGGTTTTAGTAAAGCTTCTGTTGATGAATTTTTAATTGGCGTTGCACCTGTTGGTTGGACGTTCCTCAGTGATAGAGTTCGTGACGATAAAAATAGAACCACAACTTGCATTGCTGCTGGGCTCGTGCGAAAAAAAGAAGAAAGCGGACGAATCTACGACACTTTCCGGAATCGTTTGATGTTTCCAATTTGCGATGAATCGGGTGCGCCAATTGGATTCGGCGCACGCAGGCTAGACGAAAATGAAGAGCCCAAGTACATCAACAGTCCAGAAACTTCACTCTTTCAAAAGTCAAAGACTTTATACGGGTTGCATCTTGCGAACCGTGCCATTCGCGAACGGAATTGTGCTGTGATCGTTGAAGGCTATACCGACGTGATTGCATGCCACCAAGCAGGTTTGACAAATGTTGTTGCGACGCTCGGCACTTCCCTGACAAAAGATCACGCGACTATTCTTTCTCGCATTTGCGATGAAGTCATTCTTGTATTTGACGGAGACGAAGCTGGGCAACGTGCAGCAGATCGTGCACTTGAAGTATTTATTACACGGCCTATTGATGTCCGAATTTGCGTTCTTCCCGCTGGACAAGACCCCGCAGATCTTGCTTCTGCTGGCGACACATTGCAACAACATCTTGACAATGCCTGCGATGCAATTACATATAAACTCAAAAATCTTGAAGAACAAGTACAAACGACTGATACTCTTTCTGGCAGGCAAAAAATCATTGAAGCATGCATCCAAAATCTTGCTTCGCTTGGTCTTTCCAAGTTGGATGGTGTTCGAAGACCATTGATCCTTGAAAAAATTGCCGCTCTCTTAGGTACAACAATGAAACAAGTTGAATCGATACTTTCAACGTATTCGCCACAACGCGCAACTTCTACCGAAACAAAGCAACAGCAAGAATCCATTCAAATGCCTGGTTCGACAATTACAAAAAGTAGATTATTGGCAGAGAGAGAATTCCTTGCTGTTTGCCTTTATGATCCAACAGAATCCTCCGCTGCCCTTCGAGAGCAACACATGGATCACCCCGCACTTAATACATTTCTTGACCAGACGTGTACTTCAATCGCCAACATCATCATGCCTCCTCTTTTGGCAGGCACACCCCGCGCGATGCAAGAAACACTTTCTGAACTCGATGAACCCGCCCGCATGCTCGCTTCAAGTCTTTTCTTTGACGGTCAAAGAATATGTGAAGAAACTGGAAGTGTCATGCTTGCAATTACGACAACGCTTCATGCGTTTAACGAAAAACTTAAAAACCAATCGATGAACAATCAAGTACACCAAGTCAAACAGGTCGTAGATCCCGCAAAGCGTGCCGAAGCAGCACAGCTCGCGTTGGAATCCATGCGACAACACAAAACGACTGGCGGTACTTCCCAAACACCTATGAGATCATATTTTAATTGAAGGAGATATTGCATTGACCGCAACAATAAAAACTAAAGCTGGATCGGTTCCAACGATCCGAATAACACACCCAAGTATGTTTGGGCTTTTGCACATTAGCGCGGAGCGCGGATGGTTGTGTTATGAAGAACTCAACTGGGCGTTACCAGACGAACTCTTGTTTCCAGAAAAAATCGACGAGCTGCTTGTTTTACTTAAAGCATTAAATGTCGAACTCATTGGCGAAGATGATCGTATGCGACGAGGTTGGAAGCAGCATAAAATGCCACTACAAACCAACCTACGCTTTAAGCGTGACACGCCTTGGAAAACGCCAGAAATCGTCGCGATGGAAGCTGCTGAAGACGATGAAGGAAACAAACGAACGCATCTTCACATTGACGATGATGACGAACTTCTAGACGAGGCAGAAACGCAAGCGGCGATCGCACAAGCGCTTGAGGAAAGTTCATCTCGCAGAATAGACGACCCGATTCGCATGTATCTCACACAAATGGGCAGTATCTCTCTGCTCACGCGTGAAGAAGAAATACGTCTTGCGAAGAAAATCGAATCAACTCGCATGGTATTCAGGCGACTCGTTCTCGAATCCGATTATGCTGCGAGGCAGGCGATCGAAATTTTAGAACTCGTTCATGCTGGGAAATTACCTTTTGATCGAACGATGCGTATCTCAACAGCTGTAGAAGGCGCGAAGGAAACTGTGAAAGCAAGAATTCCTGTCAATCTTCTCACAATGAAAGCGCTCCTTGATTTGAATGAAGAGGATTGGAATCGTTGCGAAGCTGGTGGTATGAAGAAACGAGAACTTGAAGATACTCGTTTGATCATGCAAGCTCGGCGCAGAAAGATTGCATCTCTTATGGAAGAATGCTGTCTTCGCACAGCAAAAATTCAACCATTGCTTCGAAAATTGCAATCAATTTCTAAAAAGTTCCGTCAAATTGAACGTGACTTGAAGAAAGCAAAAACACCAAATTCAAGAGTTGATCCAGATGACGTACTCGTGATGAATGAAGAACTCAGTGGTCTGCGTGGATTAATCTTGGAAGAGCCAGCCCAACTTGCTGCTCGTCTTCATGAAACTGAGATTGTTTTCGAAGAATATGAACAAGGCAAACGCGATCTTTCCGGAGGCAACTTGCGTCTTGTAGTTTCGATTGCAAAAAAGTATCGAAACCGTGGCTTGCCATTCCTTGACATTATTCAGGAAGGTAATACTGGTCTCATGCGAGCAGTTGATAAATATGAGTACCGTCGCGGGTATAAGTTTTCAACATACGCCACATGGTGGATTCGTCAAGCGATTACTCGCGCGATCGCAGATCACGCGAGAACAATTCGCGTTCCAGTGCACATGATTGAAACAATGTCGAAACTTCGCGCAATTCAGAAACGCCTTCTTCAAGAAGTAGGCAGAGAACCAACGCTTGAAGAAATTGCACTCGCAGCAGATATGAGTTTTGAAGAAACGAAACGTGTCATGAAAATTTCACGTCACCCTGTAAGCCTAGATCGGCCAGTTGGTGAATCTGAAGATTCAGAGTTTGGTGACTTCATCGAAGACGAGCGTCAAAAGCCGCCTTCAGAAACTGCTACGAGCGAGATGCTACGCTCTCGAATTAACGACGTGTTAAAAACATTGACATATCGTGAACGAGAAATTTTGAAGTTGCGATATGGTATCGGTGATGGATATACCTATACACTTGAAGAAGTTGGTCGTATTTTCAAAGTAACTAGAGAACGTGTTCGACAAGTCGAATCAAAAGCGATTCGCAAGTTGCAGCACCCTGTCCGTAAGCGACGATTGTCGAGTTTTATCGAGCAGCATGATGAGGATGATTCCGACAAGTAAATAGAAATGATACTTTCAAAGCGTGGCAACGTTCCTAGAACGTTGCCACGCTTTTTTTTATGGTGGGTCGTGGCCACAACCACCAAAGGGATTACATCGCAGAATACGGTAGATAGTTTTCATTAATCCTTTTACACCACCGTATTTTTTAAATGCTTCAATAGAATAATCAGAACACGTCGGCTCAAAACGACAGTGCCCACCCAAAAAAGGTCGCAACGTGATTTGATAGAGGCGGACAAACAAGATAAAGAAACGGGCTGCGATAGTAGGCCGAGGTTCTACTTCTTCTTGCATAGTTGATCGTATTCCATGACTACAGAAAGCAACAATGCTTCGAGCTCATTTCTTGACGGATTACCATTTTTGTGCACAGTCACAACGAGATCGTACCCCGCCGGAATTGTATGTTGAAGTAGTCGAAAAGCCTCCCTCAAACGGCGCTTTAAAGTGTTCCGAACAACTGCGTTCCCGACACGTTTCGGAATTGAAACACCAATTCGAGAACAGTTGAGATTATTTTCTTTCGCGTGGAACATCATGCAATCTGTCCGCCTGCATTGACGACTTCCATATACAGACTCAAATTCACTTTTCTTTGTCAACCGTAGAGACCTAGAAAATAAGAGTCGTGTCAAACTCATTGATCTATGTCCGCATTCAGCGCTTTCTGATACCGAGCCATTAATCTTGATCTGGTAATAAGACCATCGATCATGTCTTTTTCATCGAGCACAACGAGAGATTGCACATCGCTCCTTGAAAACTTATCAAGAACTATATCAAGAGTCTCTTCGAGTGAGATTGTAGGAAGGTCATTTCTTGCAAGTTCACTCACTTGGAGTAGTGGAATTGATTCTCTGTAAACAAGTGCTTCTCTAAAGTCATCAGAAACTACCATTCCAGAATAATTCCCGCTGTCATCAGTCACGACAAAATCAGAACTGCCAGTTTGTTCCATGAGCGTAAGCAACTTTTGTGCAGAATCGGCTTCGTGCACAACCGTGGCAGTTTTTAACTGTACATCTTGCGTTGTAAGACGCCTTAGTATTGTGAGGTCACTCATTGCACCCATGCGGACGCCAAGTCGAGAAAGTTTAAAAGTGTACACACTGTCGCGTGAAACGAATCGAGAAACAATAGTGCCTACTACTGCTGCGAACATCAAGGGTAAAATGACCTCGTAACTTTGGGTCACTTCATACACAATGAGTATTGCTGTAAGTGGTGCGTGTGTAGTTGCTGCAACGAGCGCAGCCATTCCAACAAGAGCAAAATAGGCTGGGGAGGTATCTGGGAACCAACCAAAAGTATGTACTACAAAACCAATGCATCCGCCTGTCGCTGCGCCGATTAACAATGAAGGAGCAAACAACCCCCCTGCACCGCCGGAGCCAACCGTAACACTTGTAGCAACAAGTTTTACCAGTGCCAGCAAAATTAATCCGGAGATAAATGGTGTCGCATTGTGTAACTGACCAGTTTGAGAATTGGAAAAATATGTTGCTGGATCTAGAAGATGTTTAATATGTGGGTACCCGTTGCCATAAAAATCTGGCAGACCGTTTGAACCACTAATCCAAAACGCGGTAATGCCGATTACTCCAAGGATAAGCGCACCCAAAAGTGGTCTAGCCATAATTGGTAACTTAGTAGCGGCAAAGGCACGCTCAGTGAAGTCAAGCGTTTTAACAAAGGCAGCGCCAATCAATCCACAAGCAAGACCTAAAACGAGGTAGACAGGAATTTGCGTGATGCTAAATTGCAGCCCATCATTAAAAAAGTTATCCCCAACATCAAAAAGCGCAGCGTCTCCGAGTAGCCCTTGCGTCGTTGCAGATGAAACGACGGCCGCAATGACGATGGGTGTAAAAGTGCGAAGTGAAAAGTCGCGAAGTAAAAGCTCCATGACAAAAAAGATCCCAGCAATTGGAGCATTAAATACTGAAGCTAACCCAGCTGCCGCTCCACATCCAAGTAAAGTTCCTGTATGTTGAGAGCCTGTTCCTAAAAGTTTAGATAAATTCGACCCGACTACCGCGCCGATCGTCACAATAGGACCTTCAGCGCCCGCAGAACCACCAGATGCGATAGTGGCGGTTGAAGCGAGCCACTTCCGCAAACCAATCTTGAGGGAGAGCCGACCTTTTTTTCTTTGAACGGCGTAAATGACAGAAGTAACTCCCGGTCCCACACCTTCGTGCTTTAACCAGATGATCAAAACACCTGTAATCAGCCCGCCTACAGATGGCCCGAATAGTATCAGCCAAAATAAATAAGGCGATGCATGCAAATTATCAGCGATAAACTCAGATTGTCGAAGCGGCCAAATGAATAGAACCGCTGCAATCCCCATAAAAAGCCCTATTAGAGCTGCGACGAGGTACAGGTACCAGTCGCGTTCAAAGCCTAGGCGGATACCTAAGCGGCGGAGATATGAAGAGAGTAGTCGGTTCATTGAGAAAACCTAAGATAGAATCGCGGCATACTACCACAGAGGCGTCTTCCTTTATCTACACTTCATGAGCAATATTACGGTATAATCTACCGGTTGTACGCAGCTAACACCCTCAATGGGACTGTTCGATACCCATAAGTACTACCAATAGATCCAGCAGCAAGGAACCTGAAAGATATGATTGAAGCATTACGAAGTGATGAAATTATCCGCAAATGCGGAGGTAGATTTAAACTAACCGCTCTTATTCAGCACCGGTTGAGAGAATTGATCGTGGATGGTGCTCGTCCGCTGATTGAGCGTGATGGTCGAACTGATATTGAATTGATTATCGAAGAGATTATGCAAGATAAAATCACTTCCGATTATTCGAAATCAGGGTATGTTTTCAAGCAAACTGTTGGCGCGAATAAGTAAACATTCAACATGAGTGATCAGGCCCAGTGCGAAAGTCATCTAGTTGGGCGTCATCTTATAATCGCTTTATCTGGTGGAATTGCATGTTATAAAATTGCATCTCTCGTGAGCAGTTTGGTGCAAGTTGGTACTACTGTTGACGTAGTAATGACAGATGCAGCAACAAAATTTGTTTCTCCTTTAACATTCGAATCACTCACTGGAAGGCAAGTCTATGCTTGTCAATGGGATCAAGGCGAATCAAAAACACCGCTCCATATTCAACTCGCTGAACAAGCAGATGCAATGCTCATTGCTCCATGTACGATGAATATGCTTGCAAAACTTGCGACAGGGATAACTGCTGATCCTGTGACGCTCGTCACCTCAGCAATTGATCGAACGACAACCCCTGTCCTTCTCGCACCTGCAATGAATGCGAAAATGTACGCACAGCCCGCTACGCAACGGAATATTAAAACTTTAGAAAATGATGGATTCACTGTTTTAGAGTCAACCGAAGGCTGGCAAGCGTGTAAAACTATTGGCAAAGGTCGCCTTCAAGAGCCCGAGGCCCTGTTTGACGCACTCGCAAGTTGTTTTGGATAGCAATTTTTGTTGACTTAGATCATTTTTGCTGCCATAATTGAATCGTGTCTAATTGGGAGAAAGGTTACAACAGATGAAATATGTACTGCTATCGATACTACTATTCCTCACTTCGAGTGCAACTGCTCAAAGTGGGAACCTAAGCAAAGCGACTCGACTACATCCAATACCTACAAGTATTCAAGCACCAAAGACCCTTCGTGCAACATTGCGTACTGTAGGTTCCAACTCGGAAACACAAGCGCATGACCGAGGAGTTTGTGACTCAACACCTGTTACTTTAACTGGGCATGATTTCGGCACAGGGCAAATTACGGTTCAAGCAGGTTTTGCCGAAGGTGAAATTTTAGCTGCAACGTACGCTGTTCCCGCAGATGAGTTTCCTATCAGAGTAGATCTTGCAGAAGTCATTTTTGCAACGAGTAACACAAGTGTGCAAACGACGACACATTGGTCGGTCTACGTCTGGGATGGCACCCCAACTAACGGCACATTAGTTGCTCAATTTTCTAGCGATAATATTATTCTTCCACACTTGGTTATGCCTCCGGGAACATCTGGCACAATTATTTCTGTCTCTGTAGACCCAGATGATCCAGAACAAATTTATATCTACAATGAGAGCGGCCAAAATAGATACACCGTTGGTTTTGGGATTGACCAACATAACAACCCTGGTAATCCTTGCGTTAGTGCTCCACCGACAAACAGCAATGCGTTTCCAACCACAGATATTGATGGGCTTCAATTTCCACAAGACAATTGGATAGATGCTGTCACGGGTACTTGGTGTGTCTGCGGAGAAGGCTGGTTTACTTTTCAAAATTTTCCAAGCATTTGTACTCCAAGTGGTGACTGGGTTTTGCGTTCAGCGTATACACCTGTAAATTGCACGGTCGAACCAGCAGCTTGTTGTATTAATACTAAATGCTACGATCTTTCTCCAAGTGATTGCGAAGCAATGAACGGCGTATCACAAAATCAAGGAACTGCTTGCGCAACGTATGTTTGCGGGCAAGGCGAAGGGGCTTGTTGTGTTGAGGTCACTGGCGCATGCGTAGACTTTGATGTAAACGATTGTTACGCTGTAGGTGGAATTCATATGGGCGAGGGCACGATGTGTGCAGATATCACTTGTTTCCCAGAAGGAGCTTGCTGTCTCGCAAATGGCAATTGCATTGGACCCGTTTCACCAACAGACTGTACAGCCGTCGGTGGTGCTTTCCAAGGGAATGCAACTTCGTGTAGTTCGGCAAATTGCCCCCAACCGCTCGGGGCTTGCTGCGGATCTAGCTTTTGCTTAGATTTAACAGAAGATGAATGTGTTGCTGTTGCTGGACAATGGTCTGGAATGAATACCTCATGCGATGATCCAACGACTTGTGGTGTTGATTGCCCCGAAGACATTGATAACGATGGTGTAATTGATGTGAATGATCTTCTTGCTATTGTCGGTGGGTGGGGAACTTCTGACCCTGACCTTGACGTAGATGGAAACGGTGTTGTCAACACTGATGACCTACTCGCAGTGATCGCTGCATGGGGTACTTGCGAGTAAGCGTCCCAATGCCAACAGCACGTAAATGTACAGTATTTACTTTCAACCTCAAAGATGAGCCTGGACAATTATTGACCTTAACGAATCGCCTGCGTGCAGCAGACATTACGCTTCGGTCATTCTGGGCTACGAGCAATCCGGATAAAACATCTACATTACGTTGTATTGCAGAACGCGATCCTCAGTTTCGAGATTTTGCAAACTCCGCAGAACTAAACATTAGCGAAGAGCAAGCAATGTACATTGTGCAGTCTGAAAACGTTGGTGGTTTTCTTCGTGTTCTCGAAAACTTAGCAAATGCTGACATCAATATCGGGGACATTCATGCAGTCACACTTGAAGATGAACAAGGCTGGGTTGTTTGGACAGATGAAGAACAGTTGGATTCTTTGATTGATCTTATCGGGTAATTTCTCAAACTGTCACTGGCGCTTCATAGTACCTGTCACTTCGCGATCCCCAGTGACACCTTCTTTGGCAGCACGTTCCTGCGCGAGCTTTTTTCTCCATGCATCTAAACCAGGCGGTTCAGGGAACGCAACACTAATTGGCGTATTTTTACTCATTGGGTGCTTGAGATACTGATCCTGAATGACTGGCATAACGCGATCGTACACTCTTGGGCGTAGCCCCTGCTCTAGTGCATCAATTCCAGCCCAGATCACAATACGCTCTTCCATCGGAATCATAGAATCAGTCATAACTTGTTGGAATGAAAGTTGTGCGCTATCTTCCAATGCGCCAATAATATCTTTGATTCTACCAGTACCGAATTTTGTAGTGTAATTATTAAAATCGTTTGCTTTGAAGAATTCAGTTACTTGTTTAGCAAAAAGTAAAGCGTCTTTGTATAACTCTGGACGTTTTTGGGCTACGCCTGCTCTGAATGCGTATCGCAAAGATGCAGCAACGTCACTCACGGCAAGCAATGGTTGTCGATCATATTCACCCTGCGTCTTGTTCTTTACCCAGATATCGAGTGGTACCGCATAAGAATTATTAGGCGGCGACGCCCCACTACCAAAGTATTCATCTAAATGATCAAGTAACGCTTGGGCTCGATCTAATTCACCTTGTCTATACCACTCACGAACTGCAGAACCTAAAAAGTTCTTTAAGAACGAAGTAAATGTGTCACTGCCAGCACCTCTTACAAAATAATGCTTTTTGTAGAGTTCATCCCAAAGACCGTCTCGTTGATCATCACCAATAATTGCGTCAATAAACCTTGGGTCTGGGAATCGTCCTGGAACTTCGTTTGAAAATGGATCAAAAGAAATGCGTCCTGTTCTTGCAAGTGACTGAAGTGCGTGAAGTTGCATTCGATCTGTGTTAAGGGTTTTAAAAATATCATTGGAATCATGCCTCCCCTTGCCTACATTTGCGCCGCGTCTTGCCCAGTACAACGCATGCGTTTGGGGATGACGCCAGTCAAGTGGTCCTAAATCACGTGTGTACGCATACATCAGATCTGGATCCATGTTGTACTCTTCACGCAAAATTTTATTTCGTAAATGTTTGAGTAAGACTGGCCACGCTTTTTCATACGCAGGGTCAAGAATAATTGCTTCGATTGCGTTGTAATATGGAGACTCTGATCGCAGTGCTTGCTCCAAACCAAGTGTTCTTGCAACCATAGAATATTGAGAAATTGCTTTATGTTGCGCGATGTCTTCAAGTAGTCCAAAACCAATTGGGGATTCGCCCTGCCCTCGGTATGCACCAAGATCTTCCGTGAGTTGATCGATAAGTGGAGCAACAGATGGTTCTAGCAAAATAGCATCTTCAATCGTCCTAGGAGCATCTGCAATGGCCTTCATTGCGGCAGTTCGATCATCCCAACTTTCAGGGGGAGTTCCTAAAAGAGTATTCCATTCGTCTGCAAGCAGGCGTTTGTAATACAAGTGCGCGTCGTCACTATTTCCATCGATCTTATGTCCAAAGAAAAAAGACAACTCTTTATGCAAAACCATATCGTCAGGATTCGCTACGAGACCTTTTTCTCGAAGCAACCGAATACCTGCATTGACCCATTCCCATCGCTCTTCTAATGTGTTTGTTGCGACTGAAATGTTATATGCCATATTGTGCGCATGAAACACCCAGACTTGAGAAAATCGAGGTTGCAGTTTAGTAATTAATTCAGCGTCAGCCATCACTTCGTAAAACAATCCCGCATCTTTCATGCGGTTAATTTTTATCCAAAGATAGTCAACCATTAATCCTCGCAACGCACCTATTGACATTCCCAAAGTGTTTACCCAATCAGGCGCACCTTCGACGGAATTATTTGAGTAACGAAGCGTACTTTGTTCCGCGTCTTTAATGATTGCGGGTAACATTGCACCGCCAAAAGCCATTGAAACAAGTGCAATTCCACCAGCAGTGAATTGTATGATTCGGTCACGCTTCATATCACCCACTCCCGCTATAAATTGCGAGTTGGCGTTTTCTTAGAACGAAAGTACCGATTGTGATTGCAAATCCCGACCAAAGAATGCCTATGGTGACAAACCCTTGGATGACCGATCCCCACGAGATATACAATCCTTGCACCAATTGACTTGTGGGCTGCTGATCGCCAAAACCACGGAGCATGAAGACGAGGAAAGATGCTATTCCTCGAATCGTATTTTCAAACCCCCATTGGATAACCATTCCAAGATCACGAAAATCAACATCACTCGTGACAGGAGGTAAGTACATTTGAAGTGATTCAGCGAGCCATGGCGCCATGAGACCACTGGCAAAAACAGTAAATGTAACGAGCGTCGCGACTGAAAAACTGAGAAACGTTGCAACAGAAAGACCAATAGCAGCGAGAAACGCTAATTTAATCCACAAGACAATAATCGCGCGCAGGAAGTTAGGCTCAAAATCACCCACTCGATAAAGCATCTTAATTCCATCAGCATCAAAACTAATTGAACCCCGCCCTTCCTTTCCAGGAGGAGGTTGATAAAAGTTATAAATCGATACGGTAAGAACGCCTTCATCATTTACAAAAGAAGAAGGAATGAGCGTAACGTGTGTCATTGTTGGGACAAATTTAATATTCTGTCTTGTAGCAGGATCTTGGTTAAAAACGAATCCTGCTTCGTGCACTTCATGTTCATTTGAATCCAAAATATGAAATCTATATTGAAATGCGATTGGGGCACCAACTTTTTTAGCCTCTTGAAGATCTGTAAATGTATATGTCTGTTGGTAATAACTGCCTTGATGCGCGGGAGGAATTGATCTCTGGCTAGCGAGATATTGTTCTTGCACTTCACTCCGGATCTTCCGGCGAAGTGGGATTTGAATTTGTTCCATGTCACGCAAGTCAGAATCCGCTTCTACGATTGCATCAACTCTGGCACTTAACTGCTGAGAATCTAACTCAAGGTATACGGGCTCGGCAGTTCGTCTAGCAGTAAGTACTTCCTCTTCTACTGCGAGGCGATCAAGTTCTCCTTGCATCCCAGAAGCAACTGGTTGTGCTCGAAGATACTGGATGTAGATAAAAATACTCAAGCCTGCTATGCACAAGATAGTTGCATTCAAAGAAACAATACCAAGCCACTTCCCAAGTAGATACCCTAATTTGTTCACCGGTTTCGTCATGACTTGCCAGACTTGACGGTCGCGTATTTCAAATGCAACAGTTGCACATGAAAGCAAAACCGTGAGGCATGCTGAAATTGCAAATGTAATTCCAAGGCTCCTACTTAGCATCGTTTGCAATTGATGTCTTAAAGGCGAGGCAGGATCTAACCAGTAAGGAATCAGTGGAAGAAGAATTAAAAGCAATGCAATAAATGCGAGTGAGAGCCGAGTTCTTGATGCCTCAAGCAAAAGCCCTTTTGCAATTGTAGGGATCTGTTTTGGTGATCCAAACAGCAATTCCAAAATGCGGAGCAAAAGTGCACATGTAAATGCTAACAAACCAATTGCTGCAACAGCAAGAGAAAGTCCTGGCATACCAAACATACGAAAAAGAAACCAAGAAAATGTAGAACCAATAGTTGCATAGAGCAACGGAGTGAGCAGACCTAGCCAGACAGAGGAGACTCCCCAAGCAAGTGCAATGATTGCAATAATCCAAGTTGTTCCGAGACTCCGAAGCATCCAGTTTGGGAGCCATGGTGGGATCTCAGTTGAGATTAAATACCAAGTAACAGAAGTTGGATCAGTAACAACCCCATTTTCATCGAGGACCTGAAACCCTTTCAATCGTTCATGCCCAATTTTGCGATCTTTAACTGTGATAAAACCGCTCTCTTGCAATTGCTCTCCAACGAGCCTTTGGTTCGTACCCGTTAGTGCTTCTTCTATCGCAGTACGGTCGCTGTGTAATCGATGACTGACTTGCAGTACAGGTGCAAGGGAACCTGCGACGCCGCTAACGATGAGGACTGTCGCGATGATTTTAACAACTAGCCGCAGTTGTGTTCGCATCATCCAGAGATGTATATTCTTTATTACGTTCACTTATCGCCTTGAGTCTGATCAGTCTGATCATCTAAAAGAGAATCTATCATTGAAGAGTCAGCGCCTTTTGGAACATCTAATTCCGACTTCGCTTCTTGCACTAAGTTATCTTGTTTCTTGTCTTTTACAAGTTCATCGAGCACTTCAGTATTTTCTAGTATGTCAGGTGTGGAAGCATGTTCTTCAACAAGAGGTACTTCGTTCTTCTCTTGCAAAAGTTGATCAATGAGGACTTCGCCTTTGGCATCACGACGAAGAAATGATGCAGTTTCCCCACCATGAAGTGCGCCGCTTGTTGCAGCCTGTTCAAGTTTTGCTTTTTCAACTATTGAAAGGAAGAGTGATTCAAGTTTCTGCCTTGGTTGCGTGACTGATTCAATAGAAACGCCTTCCGTTTGCATTAAGACATCTTCTATTTTAGTAATTGTTTCATCGCTTTTAATTCTAGGAATTTGCAATACTGTATGGGATGAATCGGTGAGCAGTTCGTCCGCAGTCCCCTCTGCGCGAATTCTTCCACCATAGAGAATTGCCATTCGATCACAAACATCTTCTACATCTGCAAGCAAGTGAGAACTTAGGAGAATGGTTTTTCCTCGTGATCGTAGTTCAAGGAGAAGATCCTTGACTTGTTTTGTGCCGATCGGATCAAGGCCACTTGTTGGTTCATCTAAAATGAGAAAATCGGGATCATTGATTAACGCTTGCGCTAAACCAATACGACGCATCATTCCTTTGGAGAATTCGCCCACTGGCCTATGTGCTACTTGTGAAAGCCCAACCCAATCGAGAAGTTCGTCAATACGTTTCCGACGAGTGGCACGTTCGAGTCCAAACAGGCGACCATAATAATCAAGCGTTTCTCTAGAGTTTAGATATCGATAAAGATACGATTCTTCAGGGAGAAAACCAATATATTTTTTTACTGAAACATCGTGCGGGTTGCGATCAAAAACTGTTAACCGCCCTCTCGTTCTATTGAGTAACCCAAGGATCAATTTGATTGTTGTACTTTTCCCTGAGCCGTTTGGACCAAGCAGGCCGAACAGCTCGCCCTTTTCGATATGAAAAGAAAGATTATCGACAGCTTTCGCTTTTGAACGCATCCAAAAATCTTTGAAGATTTTCGTTAGCCCTACCGCTTCTACAATGTAATGCGAGTTTGTGTTACTTGCCATAGATCAATTCTTTACCTTTGCTTGCCTCTTACACTTCCCGTACCAATTGATAGTTCGCGAGAAGGACCATATTGATCAATTTCTTTTGCCTTTAGTATCCATGGATTAAAAATGTCAATGTCTTTCAACAATGCTTTCATTTCGCGCCGTTCCATATTCAGTCGACTGCGGAGTTGCGCAACTTGATCAGAACCTCGGAGACCTATTTTCATCGCGGCAAGTTGACTTGGTACGAACATCGTTTCTACATCTGCTGTTCCAAGAACTTCAGAATACGCCGCAATCCACCGATCTCGAATCACGATGGTTGGGTGTTCTAGATATGCTGGCAAGAGGCTTTCGAATCGTCTGTAATCTCGACCAAGCGTAGTCTCAACCTCTGATCTATACCCTTCAGCTTTACTAATTGTGTTTGCAGCGGATCCGGCAATTTTATCTGACTGTAGCATTGTGTTGATTGAATCGAGTGCATTTTGCTGGGCACTCAAATCGGAATGGTCAACAACTTCTTCGTAGGACTGGATGAGCGAAACAAGTGTTGGGTAATCACGACCTGCTGATTCAATGAGCATTTCATGTGCTTCAGCAACAGCGCGTTCTACTTCCGTTTCAGAGTTAATCTTTGCGCTGTCAAACTCACTGTAAGACTTTTGGATAAAGAATGGAGGTTCAGGTTCATGTGGAAGCGTAACGTCAGCAATACGAATACCGCAATCAAGAACATTCAACTGCTTTTGTGTTTCAAGCCGAATTACATCTCGAAGTTGTTCAAGGGGCTCATCGAGCAATTGTTCTAATTCGAGCGTTGCTACGACATGCACTGCTGCACGTTCAAGAGTAAGACCAACAAGAATATTGCCATAAGAATCAGGAACTGAATCTGCGTATTTAACAGGTTCGATAATTTCCCATGTAGCAGCAAGTTCAAGGTGCGCTACGTCGCCATCGCTTGTCAAAAGAGAACCATCACGACCGGGAGCGAGGCCATCTTTTGACCTCGCTTTTGAAATCCTTTGCTCACGTGAAATGTTCGGGTTGATTTGAGGCATAAACACATTACCAATTGCAACGAATCGATTTTCAGCTTCAAAAATTTCAAAACCACCAATTGGAGACGGCCAACTCATTTGGAGTCCTGGAATCAATCCTTTGTCATCTTTAACTGCGCCAAAAACTGTTGCAACTCCAGTTTCACCTTCGTCAACAGTTCTAAAACCTGAGACAAGGTATAAACCGATGAGTACAAACATCACAACTTGCAGTGCTCTGAAACTAAGTTGGAGAGAATCAGACAAGGAGCGGTGTGCCGTATCCATTGCTTCCCGCATGTCCGTGCCAGAATCGTCCTTATTGATCATATAACGAGCAGACGCAGCACGTCGTGGCAGTTCTTCTGGGATTCGATCTTTATGGTCGTCCACTATTTTTTCACCTTACTATCAGTGCTTGCTGGTTGGGGAATGCCACTTGAGTCAATTTCCGTATTAAGATCGAGTAAATGCCAAGGTGCGAGATTTGTTTCCAATACAAGTGTAGTGTTTTGGGAAAGTGCGATTTCAACTGCATCTAGCCACGAAAGAAAGACAGCAAGTTCTTCGTATTCACCCATTTTTTCGAGGTACGTCGCGGCTTGCTTTTCACCTTCGGCTCGGATGTCCTCGGCGCGTTGTGACGCAAATGCTTCAATTTTGTCACGCTTGGCACGTGCATCGGCGCGAATGGCTTCGGCATCAGCCCTGCCCTTTGTTCGTAGTTGATCAGCAAGTGTATCTCTGCGTGCTTGCATGCGTTCAAGAACAGCAGTTGTAGTTTTTGGGGGGAGAAGCAAGCGGTTAATTCCAACTGTGCGAGGAATGATCCCACTTTCCTTGAGCGTATCTAATCGGCTGAGGATTGCTTGCTCCGCTTGAGGCAACGTATTGTTGATACCAGTTAAACTTTCAAAGGAGTAACTACTTAACACAGAAATTGCGTCACGGAATTGACTGTCTATTGCAAGTTGCGCAGCTTCGACCGAAGAATAACTTCGATAAAAGCGAAGCGGTCCCTCTCCTTCTGTATCTATACTCCAAAGGAGATAGGACTTTACAACAATCTGCTGCCCGTCCTTGGTTTGGAGCATTTCTAATGGTGATTGCCGCACTTGGGTCCGAGTGTCGAGTAACGTAACTGCGTCAGCAAAGAATGGAAGTCTAAAGTGCAAACCGGGTGTTGAAACAACACTGTTCGCATCTGTTTGACCGAATCTACTTAAGATTCCTACTTGGTGAAACGACACTGTAAATGTCATGCTAAACAATAACAAGATGACAAAAATGGCAATGCCAATGCCGATGATGAATATGCGCTTCATTTGTTAGTTTGCTCCTTGGTCAACTTCAATTGACTCACTGAAATTCAAAAGTGGATTGATTGTTTGCAATTCCAAATCGATGTTTACTCGATTTGGATCTATACCAACAATATATTTTCTGAGTTGTGGAAGTCTTCTTGCGAGGACTGCCATGTACGTTCTCTGCCGATAAATCTCTGGGGATGCTTCGTAGGCAGTAATTTGACCTCGGACTTTACTCGCCCGTGATCTTGCATTAAGCATCTCTACCCATCGCGTGACATGCGCGTTGTCTATTCGGATCGATGCCGCGCCATTACCTTTTCGCAAAAGAGACATTGCATTCGTTTCTTTAGAATCCATAGTAACAAGTGCACTTTGTATCTCTTCATCTGATGCATTTGCGACTCTTAATGCATCCCATTTACTTCGAGTGGCGTTGTACGCGTCGACAGCTTCAATTACAGCGTCAACGAGTGCGCCATCGCCAACAGAGTACGTAAGAATATTATCTGCCCATCCCTGAGCAGCTGAAATAAGTCTAGATTCTGCTTGGCGGGAGACAGACACGCCTTCGAAAGTTGCCCTGTCTCCACTTGCTGGTTTCAAAAAAGGTAACGTGAGAGAAACAATTTCAACACCTGTTCCAAACGAATCGAATTTCGCTTGTAATTCAGTAGTCACTTCTGTTGTGAAGTTCGCACGATCACTACTGATAATTTCCTCTAATGTTTTTGTTTGTAACATCGTTGTAAGTGATTGTTGCGCAATTGCGAGTAGCCCGATTTCTCGTTGCGTTCTCTGTGACCGGCGTTCAATTGCGTCGGAACCAAATGTGAGCCAGTCAAGCAAGCCATCTTGAGAGATTCTGTATTGAAGCACCGCTCTGACATCGAGGAGTGCAAGTACATCTTCCGATCCCCCTTCTTCAGCATTTGAGGAACCTGTCACTATGAATGGTTTTGGTTTTGTAACGGTCAAAGTTTGGAGACTATCACTCCAAAGGTACACAGGGCGTTCTTCTTTCCAATCAAAGGTGAGGGACAATTCTCGCATCCGACTGACGTCTTCAATTACTTCAGATTCAATCGGCCATGGGAGTTTCCACATTAAACCAGGACCGTGAACGTCTCCAACAATCGCACCTTGCCGCAATCGAACTGCTTGCTGCGTTGGCTCGACAATTACCATCGTATCTACAGCGAGCAATGCAATGATTGCGAGCGCGATGAGCCAAGCAAAAGATCGGAGCAGGAGTTGGTATCCCCAAGAACTGGTTATATCAAAGCCAAATTGATAATTGATCGCTTCATTGATTGATCGAACAAATGAATCTGGTGCAGCTAGAAGGCTAAGCGTTTTTGAATCAAACGCTGGGCGGGGAAGTTGCCCAGCAATTCGTGGTCGGTAGAGATTCAGTGCGAAATTGATAAGAATTTCTACACATACGGCAATCATAAAGACTGGAATTGCCCAGCAAACCCAAACTAATACTGCATCGTTATCAAAAAAACGAAAAACCAAACCCACAGCGATTGCTGAGAGCAAGATTGTGTTGCCAACCATCCAACTCGAACCGCCTCGCAGATTTGTCCAGTTTGGAACTTTCGCCATGCCCGCAACAAAACGAGAGAAGATAAATCCGGTGAGTCCCAAGGCGAGTGAAATCGCAAGTGCCCACCCCGTCAGAGAAGTGAGGTGTAAACTTGTCCTCAATGTGTCGTCTGGTGATTCTAAGAGCCTTAGATGTCCAATGAGCAAATACGCTGTAAAGGCTAACAACAATGCCAAAATCACACTCACGGAAGGCATCACCCATTTGTGAAGCAGTTTCAAGCGTTTTGCTGCTGGTCGTATATTTTCTCCAGCACCATCAAACATCGACGCATTTGTATCGATTGAAAGTTCAGACTCTTCTAATGCTTCAAGTCGTTCCAACTTTTGTTGGTAGTAGAGAACCAAAATGCCAACCCAGACGACGACTCCGATCCAAACCCACAGAGAGGCAAAAATGAAAGAAGTATCTTTCGCAAGAAGTCCGAAGATGAGGAGAATGGCTGCGATTAAGATTTGCAGCAACAGTCCACTTCCAGCGGTGGAAGCTGCTTTTTGGCAGGCTTGATGATCTACTCTCATGTTAAAGGTGTTTTCTCATTGATCTTGTGATAAAGTTGGTCGTTATGAAGGGTGATAAACTAAAATTATTGATCTGTTTTACAGATTTAGGAGATGATCTGAGGGCTCTCAGAATACGATTACGAACCTTTGCTTAAATACGTTCGTCATAAGGCGAGAAGATTATCATGAACTGCCCTATCCTGCCCCCTTTTACACTCTATATTTGAGATATCAATGTTCTACCAGACCCTATCAATCGCTCGAAATGCCTTTTTTGAGAGTATTCGCCAGCCAGTACTCCTCGTCCTCGTCCTTGCAGGGATGCTCCTTCTGATGCTTTCCAATCCTCTATCAGCTTTTACGATGGATGATGACCAGCGGATGCTTCTTGATATTGGACTCGCGACGGTATTTACAATCGGAATTCTCATTGCGTCATTTGTCGCAAGCAATGTCCTTGGAAGAGAAGTAGAAAATAAAACCGCCCTCACAGTAGTTTCGAAACCAGTACCAAGACCCGCATTTGTGATTGGAAAATTTGTAGGAGTTGGACTTGCTATTTCAATTTCGATGTTACTTCTTAGTCTTGTATTCGTCATGGTTGAACAGCAGGCAGTCTTACAAACTGTACGTACACCTATTCACGTACCCGTTGTCGTATTCGGAACAATTGCATTGCTTGTTGGCACGGCGGTTGCAGTTTGGTGTAATTATTTTTACGGATTTGTATTTTCAAGTACATGGCTTTGTGTCACCGTTCCGAGCATGCTCATAGCGTACATTCTTGTTCTCAATTTTGGTGCAGATTTTTCTACGCAACCAGTGAGCTTTTCTTTCCGTCCAGAAATTTGGAAAGCGTTATTAGCGATACAAATTTCGGTGCTCATTCTAGCGAGTATTGCAATTGCACTTTCGACGAGACTAAAACAATTAGGAACTCTATCATTTACTTTTATAATTTTCTTCATTGGTATGATGTCCGATGCATGGTTCGGATATCCAATTGATCAAATTGAAAGTGCTTGGCTCGATCGTGCGTCGAAGGATGGCAAAGTACAAATCGTCGAGCAAGTTCGGATTATGGAAAAAATAAATGGAGACATTGAGGAAGTCACAACTGAATCAGAAGAAGTACTCTCAGGCACTTCTCTTTCCTCCTACGCAATTGGTGCAGAATATTCAAAATGGGCTGCATACAATGTTGGGCAAGCAATTGTTCCTAATTTTCAAGTGCTTTGGCTCACGGATGCGTTAACACAAGACAATATTATTCCACCCAAGTATTTGTTACGAACTACTGGCTACGGCATGTTATATATTGTCGCGGCAGTTTCATTGGGAATAGTTCTTTTTCAACGAAAAGAAGTTGCCTGATTTCGCTGATGCCCTCTGAGAAGAGTCATGCTATTCGCGTTACAGGTGCAAACGAACATAACTTACAAAATGTCTCAATCGAAATTCCACGTGATCAACTCATCGTTGTTACTGGTGTCTCGGGTTCTGGAAAAAGTTCACTTGCTTTTGATACTATTTTTGCTGAGGGTCAACGCAAATATATGGAATCGCTGAGTGCGTACGCTCGGCAATTTTTAAATCAGATGGGCAAGCCTGATGTTGAATCGATTGAGGGGTTGCCTCCGACAATTGCAATTGCACAAAGAAGTGGTGGTCACAATCCGAGATCGACAGTAGCTACTACAACTGAAATTTACGATTATTTACGATTACTTATGGCAAGGTGTGGCACCCCCCACTGTTGGCACAAAACAAAAGCGGGAAAAGTGTGCGGTGAAATCATTGAATCTACAACCGCAACTAAAATAATTGATTCCATCATTGCTCTCGAAAAAGGTTCTAAAGTGTTACTTTGCGCAGAAGTTGTACAAGGCAAAAAGGGATACCACAAAGAAGTCTTAGAAGATTTGCGTGCGCAAGGGTTTGTAAGAGCGCGGGTAAACGGCACGGTGATTGACCTTCGAGACGTGTTGCTCAATGAATCTGATAACCCCTGCGATCTTGCAAGATATGAAACACATACTATCGAAGCAGTAGTTGATCGCCTTGTGATTAAGCCCGCTGATCGAGAACGCATCGCAGATTCTGTAGAGACAGCATTGCGTGTTGGAAAAGGTTCCCTCCTTGTATTGTCGGAGAAAGACAAAGGGTGGGAAGAAACAAGGCTCAGTGAGCGTTTTTCATGCCCCAAACACCCTGAGTGTTCGCTGTCAGAACTAGAACCCCGTTCGTTTTCGTTCAACTCACCTTACGGTGCTTGCAGTGCTTGTGATGGGCTTGGAACTGTCCACGAGTTTGATGAGAGTTTGGTTATCGCTGATCCTTCGCTGGGTATTACCCATGGAGCTGTTGCCCCTTGGAGGCGGGCTGGCCCTCGTATGAACAGAAGATATGCAAGGACATTGCGGCGATTCTGCGAAGTTGCAAATATAGACGGAAAAACACCTTGGTCTTCTTTGAAAAGTGAAAACCAAAAATTACTTCTCTATGGTGGCACTGTTAAATCAAAAGTAAAAGGCAAGCGGAACCTCGCCTTCAAAGGAATCATTCGAGAATTACAAAGTCGGTTCAAGCAAACAGAATCCGATAGTGTGCGAAACCGTCTTTTAAGTTATATGTCAAAAGGGCTTTGTCAGAGTTGTGATGGAAAAAGATTACGCAAAGAAAGCCTCGCAGTAACTGTGACTTGTAACAAGGCGCAGTATTCCATTGCAGATTTTACAACGATGACTATCGCTGATGCACAATTGGCATTTGGGAACATCCAACTGTCAGATGAACAGGCCACAATTGCTGCGCCAATTTTAAGAGAGATTGAAAATCGTTTAGAATTCTTGCAGTCCGTTGGACTTGGGTATCTGTCATTAGACCGAAGAAGTGCAACCCTTTCTGGTGGAGAAGCGCAGCGAATACGACTCGCAACACAAGTAGGCTCAGGTCTTGTTGGAGTGTGTTACGTGTTGGATGAACCTACGATTGGGTTGCACGCAAGAGACAACGCTCGTCTTATTCGTACACTTCGACATCTCACCGACATAGGCAACACTGTCATCGTAGTAGAACACGATACTTCAATGATTCTTGCAGCCGATCACCTCATTGATGTCGGACCCGCTGCCGGAATACACGGCGGGAAGATTGTCGCGCAAGGCAAACTTTCCGCGATCAAAAAGTCTGAGTCGATAACAGGGAAGTATCTAACTGGCGACATTAAAATACAATCCCGAGATAAGCCAAGAGAACTGAATCCGAGTAACGGGATTCGCGTACACAGTGCCACGAGGAATAACTTGCAAAATGTTTCTACGACATTCCCAGCTGGAGGATTGATTTGTGTCACGGGTGTTTCTGGAAGTGGAAAATCATCGCTGGTAAATCAGGTGTTGCTCGAAGGAGTGAAGCGACTCCTCATGAAAAAATCTATAGAGAAAAACTCTTGCGCTTCTATTACCGGTCTTGAAAGCGTTGATCGTGTCATTCAAGTTGATCAATCTCCTATTGGAAGAACACCCCGCTCTAACCCTGCAACTTACACTGGTATTTTTGACGCAATTCGCAATTTGTACACGCAAACACGCGAAGCAAAAATCAGGGGTTACAAACCTGGTCGGTTTAGTTTTAATGTCAAAGGTGGCAGATGCGAAGCTTGTCAAGGACAAGGTGTAAAGAAAATTGAAATGCACTTCCTTCCAGATGCATTTGTAACATGCGAAGCATGCGATGGCTCAAGATATAACCCCGAAACTCTAGAAGTATTGTGGAAAGATAAAACAATCGCAGATGTTCTTGCTACAACAATTGAAGATGCAGCAGAACTTTTCGAGACACACCCCCGCATTAGTAAAATGGCAAACTGTTTGTGTGATGTTGGGCTCGGATATCTGACGCTGGGTCAACCTTCTACTACGCTTTCAGGTGGCGAGGCGCAGCGTGTTAAGCTTGCCAGCGAACTTGGTGGAGCGCAGCGTAATCACACCTTGTTTGTCCTTGACGAACCAACGACAGGACTTCACTTTGCAGATATTGATAAATTGTTAATTGTCATCCAACGGCTTGTTGATGCAGAAAACACAGTCGTAGTGATCGAACACAATCTCGATGTTGTTCGCGCAGCAGATTGGATTATTGACCTTGGGCCCGAAGGCGGTGACGCTGGGGGAACAATCGTTGCAGAGGGCACGGTCAGCGATATCAAAAAATGCAAGAAAAGTTATACGGGCATGGAATTAATCTAGACCGTGGGTCAGTTCCCTCCAACTCAACCACTCCCTCGATTTAGGATTGCCGCTGCAAGTTAGTGAATAAACTCACCCCCGGTGAGTTTAAGGGAAATGAGCACCGAATATCAATAAACCCACCGGGGGTGAGTTTATTCCGGGGGTGAGTTTATCTCCGGGGGTGAGTTTATTTCACCCGCGGCTTAAAAAACAAACGCTTTGTTAAATACATAATTAAACACGATCCCTATGACGGAAGCAGACAACCCGCCGACCAGTCCAGCAAGTGGAATAGAGTGTGCATTTTCAACGAACCACGATGTAATAAAGTAATTGGCAACCGCCCCAGCAGAACAGACCAGCACAAATCCGAAGTATTGTGAAACAATGGAATTCTTGCGTGAATCCCAAAATGCATATTTACGATCCCAGAAAAAATTCCACGTCATCGCAATCCAAATAGCAATAACCAATGGCGTTACCATCAGTGCGAGAATATAAACTCCTAGTCCACTGACACCAACTGCTGCAAATGTAAAGAAACTAACAAATTTTGGGTGTGTATACCGAAGCAAACGAATGACATGTTGCAAATATTCCCATTGGACTTTCAGCGTAAGTTTGCTTTCACCAAGTTGGCGAGTGCGAAAATGGATTGGAACTTCAACAACGTTCTTGCATCTACATTTAACAATCAACTCTAAACCAATTTTATATCCAACCGGATCAAGATCTTTAGCAGTAAGAAAAGTTTCGCGGCGCATTCCAAGAAAACCACTCATCGAATCTTTTACTGTCGTAAACGGTCGAGCCATGATCGTTGCAATTTTGGAATTGAGCCAACGAAGAACGCCCCAGCCATCTTCGGTCGAACCGCCAGGAACATACCGTGAACCAACGGTAAAATCGGCATCATGTACGAGTGCCTCGATCATGCTTGGAATTGCAGATGCGGGATGTGAACCATCTGCATCCATGACGATACAAAATTCACTCTGAGCTTCTTCGAGTCCACGGATCACTGCTGTTGAAAGACCTTTCTCGTCACGCCGAACGATCAGGCGAACCCAAGGAATATTTTTTTCGGCAATAAGTGCTTCGGTTCCGTCATCTGAATTGTCATCAACAATAATAAGTGAGAGGTTTGGAAGTGATTCTTTCTTGACTTCAGCAAGTGCATCAATCAAAGAAGGAAGGCTGTCGACTTCTTCATAGGTCGGCAAGATGATCGTTACTGTTTCTTGTTGCATCTGCGAAGTCAAAATCTTTTGTGTGGCGCTCGTTCTCGAGCTGCCTTTACCCCAAGAATTGCTTTAACAAGGGAAAGGTCGCTCTGTGTTGTGACCTTTATATTTCGGCTTTCCCCTTGGACAAGATGAACAACTTCTCCAAGTTCTTCAACAAGCTTGGCATCATCGGTGGCTTTTTGTCCATCAATTTGCGCATATGCACGTTTCAGGAGAGACGGCTTGAATATTTGTGGTGTTTGTAGTTCCCATAATCCTGTGCGATCAAGCGTTTGTTCAACTTCATAGACCTCAACCGTTGATTTTCCTGTATCCCCAAAAATGGCATCGGCAATATCATCCTCATGACCGATCGTTCGCTTGGTCTGCTTCGTGCGCTTTACTGTGCCAGTGATCTGTGTTGCGGCCGCAACCGCGTCTAGTTCATTCGATGCAAGCAGAAGATGATCAAAAAGTGCATTGGTCAATGCTGGTCTTGCTGCGTCATGGACTGCGATTCTGTCAATCCCATCTTCAACAAGCGAAAGTCCTTTTTGTACCGAATCCATTCGAGTTTCACCGCCCGAAACGATGAGAACACCGTGAAAGGAAAGTGCGGGACCGAACCGATCTCGAAAGTTGTCAAAATCTTTCGATGGACCGACAACGATAATTTGGGCAATTTCTTCTCTTTTAGTGAAAAACTCCACTGTTCGCATCAATAGCGGCCTTCCACCAAGATCCTCGGCCAATTTATCCCTCTCGCCAAATCTTGTGGAGCTCCCCGCTGCTGGAATAATGACCGCTATTTTCATGTTCGCATCATAACAAGACGGCTGAAATTAACTCACCCCCGAAATTAACTCATCCCCAAAATAAACTCACCCCCGGTGAGTTTATTTAGGGGGTGAGTTTCGCGCTTCAAAATACCGAAGATGGGACTCGAACCCATACTCCCTAAACGGGAACCGGATTTTGAATCCGGCGCGTCTGCCAATTCCGCCACTTCGGCATGTGAAGAAGGGAGATTCTATCACTGTTTTTGCACTTATTGTGTAGGAAAAGTCTCATTTTTTCTATTGCATTGCACCATTTTCGCCGTATGATAGATGTTGAACTTCGCCAAGTTGGCGTTGATACAGTTGAGAGAAAGATACAAGGAGCCATAGAATGTCTACCCTTCGAACGATCTGTACAGTTATCGCTACTTTTGGCATGGTTGCTGGAATTGCATACGCAGCGCCCCAAGCGAAAAAAATAACCAAAAGAACAACAATGCGAATCGGATCACCAAACCATGGTGCAGCTACTCGCGGCGCTGGCATTACGATGTGTGATCCCGCTGACATACTTGTATCTGAAAGTTTGGATATGGCAACGATCACACCCGGCAATTCAGTCAATTGTTTTGGTGGGAGTGGCACTCCTGAACATCGGTACGGCAGAAGCCATGATCTTTCACTTGGAAATACAGCCGGACTTCCTTGGGAAATTACTTGTATTCACTTTGGACTTGCACAAAACTCCGTAGCGGGTACAGCAACTGTAAATGTTTATATAGATCAAGACGGTGTTGCAGGCCCAACTGCTGATGGCAGCGATCTCTGGCTGATCGGCACAGTTGAAAAACCAATTCCTGTAACGAACACGCCAGTCATGATTACAGCCTCTCCGGTTACACCTTACCCTCTCAACCCTGATGCTTTGATCTTCATTGAAATTGTCATCCCCGAAAGTTTCCCTGGAACACACGAAATTGGCAGCAACGCTGCAGGTGAAGCATCTATCAGTTGGATTCGAACAACAAATGGTGAATGTGGCATTGGTTCGTGGACAAATCCTTCAGCACTTGGTTTCCCTGATATGCATATTCTTGAAGCAATTGAAATCGCTCCTGCGACGATTGCGGATCCATGTGATGACCCCCTTCCAACTTGTGCATCTGACATTGATGGCAGCGGGAGCGTTACAGTAGATGATCTCCTTGCAGTCATCGGTGCGTGGGGCCAATGTGGAGATGGCACATTCCGCCCCGCTGGCGATGTCGCCCCACTTCCAAATGGTGACTGCTGCGTTGACGTGAACGACGTGTTGCAAATTATTAGTGATTTTGCCTTCGAATGTGGCGGCGGCGGTGTTGAGGGCTTGGGCATCAACGAAGTTCGTATTGACCACAGTGGCGTTGACGACAACGAATATGCTGAACTCATTGGGCCAGCAGGAACAGTCCTCGATGGCTACTCTTATATTGTTATAGGTGATGGAACGGGCGGTTCTGGTGTTCTTGAAACGATCATTGACCTCACCGGTTTGATGATTGCAGAAGATGGCTTCCTATCCCTTGGTAAAGCCGAAATGACAATTGCAACTCCGGACGTCATTATTGATGGACTGAACTTTGAAAACTCCGACAATGTGACACACTTACTCGTGTTTGGACTCACAGCCGTACTTGATCAGGATCTGGATATTGAAGACGATGGTGTGCTCGATGGTTCGTTCTGGGCTGAAGAAGTCGATAGTTTCTCCCTCCTTGAAATTGGCTATGACGGTGAAGTCCTTGACTTACTGTATTCAGACACAGTACTTGGTCCAGTTGGCGATTACGTTCCTGCACATGTTTTCCGTTGTCCAGATGCTGGCGATTGGAACTTAGGTGTTTGGGGTGATCTTGCGTTAGATACGCCAGGTGAACCAAATATGTGTGATCTCGCTGACCTTGATGAAGACGGTGTATTTGATCTTGTCGACAACTGTTACCTCTACAACCCAGATCAAACCGATTGCAACTCCAACGGAGTTGGCGATGTTTGCGATATTGCTGAGGGAGTTTCACAAGATTGCAACGGGAACGGTATCCCTGATGAATGCGAAGCGGATTGTGATGGCAATGGAATCCCTGACGAGTGCGACATCGCTGATGGCGCTGCTGACTGTGATGGGAATGGTATCCCAGATGTTTGTGAAGCAGACTGCAACGAAAATGGGATTGGCGATGCTTGTGATATTGCTGACGGCACTTCGTTAGACGACAACGGCAACGGTGTCCCTGATGAATGTGAAGTTGGTAATCTTCTTTATACGAGTTTCGAAGAACCGCTTACTGGTGGACAATATGTCGACCTTGGTGATGCCGCAGTTGATCATCAACTTTTCAATAACGCTGGGGAAGCAATGGTTGAATGGGCTGCTACTGGTGCCGAAATGGGATTCACTGCTTGGTATCTGAACACTCGTGGTAGTGTTGGATTAACCGACGGTGATTACGTCGGCGTAACCGACTACACAGGCGGGGGTGTTGGGGCATATCCAGATGGGGGCCAAGGCTACCAAAGGAGCGGCTGTGATGGACTGATGCGGGGCGGTTTTGACACCGCAACTGGCAGCGGGGCTTGGGATGTTAGTTTAGACCGGTTCATCGCGAGTACAGGGTGGGAAGCCCGTGACGCGGGCGGCCTTGATAATATTTGGTATGGCGGGG
>JACKQG010001244.1_pt1 | contig 35736 bp, 29 predicted proteins | sample 8237621 | NCBI WGS metagenome assembly JACKQG01 (sample SAMN15677084, study PRJNA649215) | marine metagenome | biome: marine; feature: Black Sea; material: saline water; isolation source: suspended particulate matter (SPM) from the Black Sea western gyre | collected 2013-06-09/2013-06-10 | depth...
CAAAATACACCATTGCTAATTAAACTTAGTTGTGCACTTATGATGCGAATTTACTAAATACAATTGAACATAGATAAACTATGTGATTGAGTATTTTCTTAATACTTAACAAAGTAGAAAGAAAAAAGAAGATGTAAGAAGTCGGTCTATAAGCCGGGTTCTGTAATAGATAGCCATTCATCTACGCGCCGTGTCGCCAAGACGCTTTAGCACTCTACCCGCTACCTTATGCGAGCCACATCAATGGTAGCCTATTTGAGCTTGCTCCAAGTGGGGTTTACCTTGCCACGGTTGTTACCTTCCGTGCGGTGCGCTCTTACCGCACCTTCTCACCCTTACCTGTTAAAAACAGGCGGTCTAAATCTCTGCAGCACTTTCCATTAGGTCACCCTACCTAGCTGTTAGCTAGCACTTTGCTCTATGGAGCCCGGACTTTCCTCTGATGAGTAAACTCACCAGCGACTATCCGACCAACTTCAGCTGTTAATTATACTTGAGTTGCAACTCTTGAAAGATGCCATGAATATTGTCACCTTTATTATCAACTGCGACAGTTACCGGCATATTCTCAACTTCAAATTCATAAATGGCTTCCATACCCATCTCAGCAAAAGCAAGTTTTTTGGCCTTCTTAATGGATTTGGAAATTAGGTAAGCCGCACCACCCACAGCAATTAAATAACTGGCCTGATGTTTTTTAATACTTTTAACAGTTTGCTCACCACGCTCAGCCTTGCCAATCATGCCGAGAATATTAGTATTTTCAAGCATCATATCGGTATAACGATCCATTCTTGTAGCCGTGGTTGGCCCTGCAGGGCCGATAACCTCATCGCCAACAGCATCCACCGGGCCAACATAATAAATAAATTTATTATCAAAGTCCACACCTTTTGGCAAGCCTTCGCCAGCATCTAACATTTGTTTAAGCCTTGCATGCGCTGCATCACGACCGGTAATAATTGTGCCCGTTAATAATAGCGTGTCGCCAATATTCCAATCATGCATTTGGTTGCGTGTCAGTGTATTTAAATTTACTTTTTTATATTGTGAATAATCCATCTCCAGGTCAGGATAGATATCCATATCCACTTCTGGCAATGCAGCCACACCCGAACCATCCATTGAAAAGTGCAAATGACGGGTTGCAGCACAATTAGGAATTATGGCAACTGCTTGAGAGGCAGCATGGGTTGGGTAATCTTTAATTTTAACGTCCAATACGGTTGTTAATCCGCCCAGACCCTGGGCACCAATACCAAGGCTGTTGATTTTTTCTAATAACTCAAGGCGTAATCGTTCAACATTTGTCGGATTATTTTTTTGAGCAACTTCAGTAATATCAATAGGTTCTAATAAGCTTTCTTTAGCCATTAACATGGCTTTTTCAGCTGTGCCACCTACACCAATACCAATAAGTCCTGGCGGACACCAACCAGCACCCATGGTTGGCACCATCTTAAGCACCCAATCAGCAACACTGGCAGATGGATTTAAAATGGCAAATTTAGCTTTATTTTCCGAGCCACAACCTTTAGCAGCAACGATAAAATTAACTTTATCACCTTTAGCAACTTTTGAGTGAATAACCGCTGGCGTGTTATCCTTGGTGTTTTCCCTGGCGAACAAAGGATCCTTGACAATCGAGGCGCGTAATGGATTTTGGGTATTCGTAAACGCCCTTCTAACACCCTCATTGATCATTTCGTCAAGCGACAACTCTGCATCCCAAGACACATTCATGCCCACTTCCACAAAGACATTAACAATACCGGTATCTTGACACATTGGCCTTTGTCCGAGTGCCGCCATTTTTGAATTAATTAAAATTTGCGCAATGGCATTTTTTGCACTGTTGTGCGTTTCTTTTTCATAAGCAGACGCCATGGCTAGGATAAAATCTGGCGAGTGATAATATGAAATATATTGCAGTGCATTAGCAACACTTTCAATCACGTGTTCCTGCTGAATTTTCATATTTTTACCGCCTTTAGGATTGTTGTATTTTTGCCAAATATTTATAGTATTATATCTCTTTATTTCACCAATAATTAATCAGGAATATTTATGTTTGATTTTTTCAAAGCGCAATGTCTTTCAATTGACCTAGGTACTGCTAATACGCTTGTTTACATGGATGGCGCAGTGGTATTAAACGAGCCTTCAGTTGTGGCTATTCGTCAAGATCGTGGCTCCATGGAGGCAACGGTTATTGCAGTAGGTCAAGATGCTAAAAACATGTTGGGTAGAACACCTGGATCAATCGAAGCCATTCGCCCAATGAAAGATGGTGTGATTGCTGATTTTAAAGTAACTGAAAAAATGCTTCAGCATTTCATTCGCAAAGTGCTACGCTCTGGCTTTTTCTCACCCAGTCCTAAAGTATTAATTTGTGTCCCTTGTGGCGCTACCCAGGTTGAGCGTCGCGCTATTAAAGAAAGTGCAGTTGGCGCTGGTGCACGCGACGTGTACCTTATTGAAGAGCCAATGGCTGCCGCCCTAGGCGCTGGCATGGCAATTGAGGAAGCTTCTGGTGCCATGGTAATTGATATTGGTGGTGGTACAACAGAAATTGCCATCATGTCTTTAAATGGCATTGTTTATTCTGACTCACTACGTGTTGGTGGCGATGTATTCGACGACACCATTATTAAGTTCGTTCGTCGCGAGCACGGTATCATTATCGGCCCTGCCACTGCAGAACAAATTAAAGAGGAAGTAGGTTCAGCTTTTAAAACCAATGTAGTTAAAAAGATTGAATTTAGAGGTAGAGATGTTGCCAAAGGTATTCCAGTTAGTTTTGAAATTACCAATACTGAAATCTTAGAAGCACTACAAGAGCCACTAAAAACGATCATTAGCTCAGTTAGAACCGCACTTGAAAAAACACCGCCTGAACTTAGCTCAGACATCGCTGAAAACGGTCTGGTATTAACTGGTGGTGGTGCATTGTTAGACGGGCTTGATAAATTAATTAATCAAGAAACCAATCTGCCAGTACGAATTGCTGATGATCCACTAACCTGTGTTGCTCGTGGCGGTGGTGTTGCACTTGATATGATTAGCAAGCACAATATGGGATTCTTGGCAGCTGAATAAAATCGTTCTGCAATTAATTGGACAAGGCTAATGAACTTTTTTAAAACCTTTATCCCAGTTATTATTGCCATATTTTTAATTCTATTTGACTACAAGCTTTCCTATCTTAACAGCCTTAGACAAGGTGTTGCGACACTTATTTCTCCGGTTTATATGCTGGTTAGCCTACCGGAAAAACTCTACACCTGGATTAACGAGCAAGGCACCGGTAAAGATCAGCTGCTAAGCGACAACCAAAATCTCAATTCACAACTGCTCAAACTAAAAGCTCAACTTCAACAAACAGAACAGTTAGCGCTTGAAAACACCAAGCTTAAATCACTACTTAACTCAAGTCATACCCTACAACAGGCAAAATTTAGTTTAGCGCGTGTTGAGCACGTTAGACGCTCACGCTTGAAAAAACAATTAATTATCAATAAAGGCAGTGATGATCAGTTGCGTATCGGCCAGGTAGTTTTGGGCGCTCAAGGTGTGGTTGGGCAAATTACCGAATTAACCCCCATGAGTGCTAGTATTTTAATGGCCAGCGATCCAACTCAATACATTCCAGTAAAAAGTGCTCGAAACGGTATTCAAGCAATCAGCCAAGGACTGGCAGAAAATAAATATCATATGAGACTTAACTTTGTTGAGCCTGAATTAGATATAAAAATAAATGATTTATTTTTAAGTAGTTCATTGGGTGGAAAGTTCCCAGATGGGTATCCCGTCGGGCGAGTTATCCATGTGGAAAAACATAAGAACGAATCCTTTTTGCACGTTATTTTGGCACCTATTCAGCAAACCTCAGATTTGGAGTTTGTTATTATTTTAGAAAAGTCATGAATACACAGCGACCTTATATTTTCTTACTAAAGATTACGTTATTTTCACTCATCTTAAGCGCCTTACCATTTAACGAGGTTATGTTAGATATATCGCCTTTTTGGATGTTGCTACTATTTACTTATTGGTTGGTTTATTTTCCTGTTAAAGGCAGTTTATTTGTTGCTCTAATTTTAGGCGTCCTGCTAGATATTCTTCAAGGTGATCTTTTAGGTCAAAATGCATTAGCATTAATTCTAGCCGGTTTATTCATCAACAATGTTAAACAGTCATTTCATGTATCCAATTTAAGCACTCAGCAAGTGTATGTCTTTTTCTCAAGCTGTATTTATCTTGTCTTTTTCTTGTTGACCCATGTATTAGTACATGGCACCAGTAATAATTACTACCTATTGTTAGCACCCTTCACCAGTGCTCTTTTTTGGCCGATAGTTCGCTTTTCGCTCGCCAAATGTAGGCACCAATAGCTATGGACAGTATTGGCAACGCTCAACTTGAGAAGTTACTATTATCATCCCGATTGAAACTGGCGCTAATTTTTATATTTTTACTCGCTTTGTTGCTGGTCGTTCGTGTATTTAATCTACAAGTAACTAATCATGAATATTACCAAGAAGAAGCGCTCGGTAATCAAATGCGTAGTTTGCCAATCACCCCAGCTCGAGGCAAAATTTTTGATCGAAATGGCGTACTACTTGCCACTAACCAACTAACCTACCAATTAACACTCACGCCTGAAAAAGTGCCTAACATTAGTAAAGTCCTAATCGAGCTACAGCGCGCTGGGTTTATTGATGAACAAGATGTCAAGCGTTATCACAAGAATAGAAAACGCTTTCGAAAATTTAACAACATTCCTATTAAGCACAATTTAAGTAAAGATCAAGTGGCTAAATTTTTAGTCAGTAATCAATTCCCAGGTATCGAAGTAGAGCCCTATTTTCATCGCGTCTATCCACATGATTCATCTAGCGTTCATGCACTTGGCTACGTTTCCAGGATGAATAAAAAAGATAAATTACAATATGATCGGCAGAACTATTCTGGCACTCAGTTTGTTGGAAAAGTTGGCATTGAAAAACAATACGAAACCTTGTTACATGGAAAAACTGGTATTAAGCAAATCGAGCGAAATGTCAGTGGCCGTGTGGTCGATACAAAAATCATCACACCTTCAATTGCAGGTCAAAACTTATATCTAAGCCTAGATTTAAATATGCAAAAAATGGCTGAATCAGTGCTGGCTGGAAAACGCGGATCAATTGTTGTGGTTAATGTTAAAAATGGCGAAGTGCTTACTTTGGTCAGCACCCCGACCTACAACCCCAATTGGTTTGTTAATGGCATTTCACATGCTAATTATGAATTATTACAAACTTCAAAAGATATTCCTCAGCTTAATCGCTCCATTCAAGGGCTTTACCCACCAGGCTCAACCGTCAAACCTATGGTTGCTTTAGCTGGACTTGAAGAGGGTATCAATACAACAGACAGCAAGACTTTTTGCCCGGGATTTTTCAGATTGCCAAATGTTAAGCGAAAATTTAACGATTGGAAGAGAGATGGCCATGGTCATGTTGATATGAAAGATTCTATTGCTCAGTCTTGTGATGTGTTTTTCTATGATTTGGCCGACAAAATGGGTATTGATAAACTACACAAAAATTTAACTTTATTTAATTTTGGGCAAAAAACAGGTATTGATATTCCAGGTGAGAAAGGCGGCATTATGCCGTCCAAATCATGGAAAAAAATTAACCGTAACGAGCCGTGGTATCGTGGTGAAACCCTTATTGCTGGTATTGGACAAGGCTTTATGACTTCAAGCCCTTTGCAGCTTGCTGTTGCTACAGCAGCACTAGCCAACAAAGGTCAATTGTTTCAGCCCAAATTATTAAAAAGCATTCAAAAGCCTGGCGAATCTATTGTTGAGGCCAACAATAAGCACAGTCGACAAATCCCTATCAAAGATATCCATCATTGGGAGGAAGTTCTTGAGGGTATGAAAATGACGATTTACGCTCCTAAAGGAACTGCCAGACGCTTAAACAAAGGTCTAACTTATACCATGGCTGGAAAAACGGGCACTGCACAAGTGTTTGGCCTTGATCCTGAAGAGCAATATATTGCTGAAAAGTATGAAGAGAAACTCAGAGATCATGCGCTTTTTACTGGCTTTGCGCCCATTGAAGAGCCTGAAATTGCCATTGCCATTATTGTTGAAAATGCGGGCAGTGGCAGCTCCAAAGCTGCCCCACTAGCACGCAAAGTGCTAGATGTATATTTTAATCAACGTTCAGCTGATGGCCTGATGAAGTAGCACCTTATCAATTGGAAACGACAAGGTAACATCCATTCGATATCTAGCCTTTAATTGATCCAATTGCGGTTGATTTAGCTCATCATACAAAATAACAATTTTGGCATCGGGTGAATTTCCTTCCAAAGTAGCTAATAAAGATTCAATGTTGCTAACTCGGTCTCTAAACTCAGGATTGTGACTAAACTCTGCCACCAGTACTTGATAGGTATTCTTTTTAGCAAGTTTAGTTGCTTTACGTTGAGAATCTTCAAAATCAACCACAAACCCTTGTTCGATAAATAACGGCGTGTAATCTTCAAAACCACCTTCGTCAACAAAGAACAATAATTTTTGACTCATTATGCTTGCGCCTGAAGCTTGTAGAAATTATCCTTAAACTCAGCAAAGCAATCATTTTCAATAGCGCGTCTTATTTGCGCCATTAAATCTTGATAATAATATAAATTATGAACGGTGTTTAGTCGCGCACTTAAAATTTCATTTTTACGTTGTAAATGGTGCAAATAAGACTTAGTATAGTTTTGGCAAGTGTAGCAACCACAACGCTCATCAAGAGTTGAGGTATCTAGCTTATATTGGGCATTTCTAATTTTAACAATACCAACCGAGGTAAATAAATAGCCGTTACGCGCGTTACGTGTCGGCATAACACAATCAAACATATCAATGCCGCGCTCAACCGCCTCAACCAAATCACTTGGTGTACCCACACCCATTAAATACCTTGGCTTATCGGCGGGTAATTCATCAGGTAGATAATCTAACACTTTAATCATCTCTTCCTTTGGTTCGCCCACACTGAGTCCGCCAATAGCGTAACCATCAAAACCAATATTAACTAGCGCCTTGGCAGATTCTTGACGCAAATCTTTAAACATACCGCCTTGAACAATACCAAATAATGCATTCTCATTATTAAGATTTACATGCTCATCTTTTGAGCGTTTTGCCCAACGTAGAGATAACTGCATTGACTGATCAGCCGTTGCTTTGTCAGCAGGATAAGGTGTGCATTCGTCAAAAATCATCACAATATCTGAGCCCAGTTTTTTCTGAATTTGCATAGACTCTTCAGGGCCCATAAAAATTTTATCGCCATTTTTTGGCGATCTAAAATCAACACCCTGTTCACTAATCTTGCGCATGGCGCCTAAGCTAAACACCTGAAACCCGCCAGAATCTGTCAGTATCGGCCCTTGCCAATGCATAAAATCATGCAAATCACCGTGAGCTTCAATCACATCGGTACCCGGTGTAATGGCCAAATGAAACGTATTGCCTAAAATAATTTGCGCACCTAATCCGCTCACCTCTTCAGGTGTCATTGCCTTAACTGTGCCATAGGTGCCTACTGGCATAAATGCAGGCGTTTCAACAGTGCCGCGATCAAATGTCATAGTGCCACGGCGGGCTTTATTATTAGTTTTATTTAACTTAAATTTCATGGTGTTTATATTTTTTATCACTGATTATGTTTATTTTGAGCATCAACTTGTAATTTCCAAAGCTTAGCATATTCACCTTGAGCTGACAACAACTGCTGATGAGTGCCACTTTCTTGGATTTTTCCCTCATTTAGCACAATGATATGATCGCTATCCACAATGGTAGATAGACGATGAGCAATAACCAAAGTGGTGTGTTGCTGACTCAATGAATCTAATGCTTGTTGCACCATCTTCTCTGAATAAGAATCAAGCGCCGAAGTTGCCTCATCAAAGATAAGTATGGGTGGATTTTTTAACAACACCCTGGCAATGGCTAGTCGCTGTTTTTCACCACCAGATAATTTTAAACCACGCTCACCAACCAACGTGTCATAACCTTCTGGCAATTGTTCAATAAAGCGGTCAATAAAAGCAAGCTTGGCAGCAGCCTTTACTTCTGCTTTACTAGCACCCTCTCGACCATAAGCAATATTATAGTAAATACTTTCATTAAACATCACTGTATCTTGTGGCACAACGCCCATAGATTTTTGCACCGACTGTTGGTTAAGGTGCTTAATGTTTTGACCATCAATCAAAATTTCACCCGAGTCAACATCATAAAATCTAAACAATAATTTTGCTAAGGTGGACTTTCCCGATCCTGAAGCGCCAACAATGGCCACTTTTTGCCCAGGTTTGATGCAAAAATCAATCGCTTGTAATGCAGGTTTTTTTCCAGGGTAAGAAAAAGAAACTGATTTAAATTCAATATTCGCCTGAGTGACTTGCAAGTCAGGCGCATCATCAGCACTACAAACTTTTGGCCGCTTATCAAGCAAATTAAACATATTATTCATATCAATAAAGTTATGCTTAATTTGACGATAAATAATGCCTAGCGACCCCAAAGGCAAGAAAAGTTGCAATAGTAATGCTTGGATCATAATCATATCACCAAGGCTTAATTGCTGAGTTACCACGCCTTCGGCTGCCATAATCAAGATTAACGTTACACCGATAGCAATAACCGCACCTTGGACAAAATTAAGCGCAGTCATCGAAGTAAAACTCTTAGTGGCCACATTTTCCCAACGACTCATTGTGTCTTGATACCGGTCAACCTCAAATTGCTCACGATTGAAATATTTAACCGTTTCATAGTTGATCAAACTGTCTACTGCATTGGTGTTTGCCTCTGACTGCATGTCATTCATTTGATAGCGATATTTCATTCGCCAAGTGGTAATAGCCAAAGTTAAGCCAATATAAAATACCACAGTTGCTAGCGATATGCCAGCAAAGAAAACATCATAATTAATCCACAGTAATCCGATCACTAGGCACACTTCAAAAAATGACGGCAAGATATTAAATACAAAGATAGAAAGTAGTGTTGAAACACTTTGTGTGCCACGATCAATATCTCGAGTAATGCCACCAATACGCCTGTCTAAGTGAAACGAAAGATCCAATGTATGCAAATGCTTAAACACACCCAATGCAATTAAATGCATGGCGTGATAGCGAACCTTTGCAAAAATAGCATCTCTAAGCTCATTAAACAAAGAGCTGGCCAACCTTAGCAAACCATAAGCAAACAATGCGCCCAGTGGCAATATTAACAAAGCATTGGTTTGATCTAGCGAATCGACAATTTCTTTAAGAACAACAGGCACAGCCACGTTGGCTAATTTAGCCGCAATTAAAAACAAGGTAGCCAATATAACTCGTGCTCTCATGGCTGACAAATAAGGCAATAATTTTCTCAAGACTTTCATGTCTTGAGTTTTAAAATCATAAGCTTGAGTGGAATTATTAGTAGCGTGCATCGTTCATTGGATGATCTTTTGGCACAATGGCGCCTTTTTCTAACGCTATTTTAAGTACTTCATTCGTACGAAATTGTTGAGGGTGTTGCAATAGCTCTTGCTGCCAAAACGAGCGCAATTCGCACAACTGTGGATGAGTATGATTACAACCCAATACATGAAATGTACATTCTCCCACTCGCCAAGGGCCATCACCACTAATTACTCCTTCGATTAGATGAATACTATAAGTTGGATCTTTTTCCCAAAACAATTCAAAATAAATGACACCTTGCGGATGCTCAAAAATGTATTCAATCACACGAGCCTCACCATTGGGATACTTAATATAAAGCGGTGAGCGCATTGAAAGCAATTTATTCAGCTTCAAATGATTGGTTGATATGCTCAAAATTAAATCCTCTGGATTGTAAAAAACGCTGCTGTTTGGCTTTTTCTTTATAGTCGCTCGGCACCGCTTGACCAAACTTTCTAACGCGTATATCTTTTGCTAATGTATAAAAATCAAACCCAGTTAAATCAAACTGATCAATACCACGCTGCTTTAAGTCGGCACTAATCTTAATAGGACCCTTTCCCTGATTAAAGCGCATGTGAACAAATTCCGCTGCAAAACGTGCGTCACTTTGATAGTTTTGCTCAATAAGTAGCTCAATCGCCGCCTCAATCTCGGCTTGATCAAACTCTTTTTGTGTAAGCTTTTGGGTTAATTCAATAACAGAATGTTCACGTCGAACCAATAGTTGCATCGCACTGGCATAACACGTTTGCTTATTCGCTCTCGTCACTGGTGTTCATTAACTGTTCACGAATTTTATCTTCTACACTCTGGCGCAATTCGGGATTGTCTTTCAGGTAATCGCGTGCATTATCCTTGCCTTGGCCAATTCGTTCACCTTCAATGCTATACCAAGCGCCTGCTTTTTCAACAAAACCCAATTTAACGCCCAAGTCGATAATCTCACTTTCCAAAGAGATGCCTTGATTGTATAAAATTTGGAACTCAGCCTGTTTAAAGGGTGGTGCTACTTTATTCTTCAGAACCTTAACGCGAGTTTCGTTACCTAAAATTTCATCACCTTTTTTAATGGCACCAATGCGACGAATGTCCAGTCGAACTGAGGCATAGAACTTTAACGCATTACCGCCTGTTGTTGTTTCAGGATTACCAAACATAACACCAATTTTCATACGCAACTGATTGATGAAAATAACCATGGTATTAGTTTTTTTAATATTAGAGGTTAGCTTTCTTAATGCTTGTGACATTAATCTAGCTTGAAGACCCATGTGTGACGAGCCCATCTCGCCTTCAATTTCTGCTTTTGGTGTCAGTGCCGCTACTGAATCCACCACCACAATATCAACACTACCCGAACGTACCAGCATGTCTGTGATTTCCAGCGCTTGTTCGCCTGTATCTGGTTGAGAGATTAACAAATCATCTGTATTAACACCTAAGCGCTTTGCATACTGAGGATCTAGCGCATGCTCAGCATCAATAAAAGCCGCCGTGCCGCCTAATTTTTGCATCTCAGCGATTACGTGTAATGTTAATGTTGTCTTACCTGAAGATTCAGGACCATAAATTTCAATCACACGTCCTCTTGGCAAACCACCAATACCCAAAGCAACATCTAAGCTCAAACTACCGGTTGATACCGCTTCAATATCTGTTTGTGCTTCATCATCACCCAAGAACATAACTGAACCTTTACCAAACTGCTTGTCAATCTGCGATAAAGCCGCTTTTAGCGCTTGTTTTTTCTGTTCATCCATGTCATTTCTCCTAGGTAAAATATGATTAATTAATTAGACAATTATATCTAACTATTGTGCCAACTTTTTCAATAAATGACACTCAAAACATGGGCTTAGCACTTAAGCTTGCGCGCCAGGGAATGCATGGTGTGGGTGCCAATCCAATGGTAGGCTGTGTCATTGAAAAAGACGGTGAAATTATCGCCAAAGGCTATCATCAAACCTTTGGCCAAGCGCATGCTGAAATTCATGCACTTGAGCAAATTAACCACCAAGCCACTGATGCAACTTTGTATGTCACTTTAGAACCTTGTTCACATCAAGGAAAAACCCCGCCTTGCGCACAAGCTATTATCAATTCAGGTGCCGAGAAAGTTATTATTGCCATGCTAGATCCCAACCCACTTGTGAGCGGCCAAGGTGTCACAATGCTTGAAAATGCAGGTATTGAGGTTGAGCTGGGCTTATTGGAAGATCAAGCTTTTGAACTTAATCGTGGATTTATCAAACGCATGACAAGCAAACGTCCATTTGTCACTTGCAAAATTGCCATGAGTCTAGATGGAAAAACCTCCATGCAATCTGGCCAAAGTAAATGGATTACCGGAAAAAACGCTAGAGAAGACGTTCAACGTCTTCGTGCTAGCCATCAGGCCATTATGACTGGTTCTGGCACTGTGTTAGCAGATAATCCATCAATGACAGTACGCTCTGCAGAGTTAAATGTTAGCCCAATTCGGGTAGTGGTTGATGGCAAACATCAAGTTACCGATCAGTCACTTAATATTTTTTCTAAAACTGCGCCGACTCAAATTTTTAACACAGACAACACCACTCTAAATTCAAACGGCAAACTTGATTTAAATAACATACTATTACAACTCGGTGAACAAGGGGTTAATTCTGTTCTACTTGAAGCAGGGCCAGGATTGATTGGCGCTATGATTGAAAATGCTTTAATTGATGAATTGATCATCTACACCGCCCCAACGCTACTGGGTAGTAATGCCAACTCTATGGCAACCTTGCCCATTGACAATATGCAAGATCAAATTAAATTATCCATCAGCGACCTACGTTTAGTTGGTGATGATATGCGCATAACTGCCACCATAAAAACATGAGCAGCTTAACCAATAAACGCATTTTACTCGGGGTAAGTGGTTCAATATCAGCTTACAAATCACCTGATATTATCAGGCGATTGCAAGATCTTGGCGCAGATGTGCGCGTTGTTCTAACATCTGGTGGTGCTCAATTTATTACTCAATTATCACTCCAAGCCATTTCGCAACACAGCGTTCACGATAATTTATGGGACAAAGAAGCTGAACTATCTATGAGTCATATTGAATTGGCAAAATGGGCAGATTTAATTTTGATTGCACCAGCCAGTGCCAACACGATTGCCAACCTTGTAAATGGCCAGGCTTGTGATTTACTAACCAGTGTCATTTTAGCAACCGATGCTCGCTTGATGATAGCGCCCGCCATGAACCAGCAAATGTTTCAGTCCCAACCACTACAAGACAACTTAACTCAATTGCGCCATCGACATATTGCTATTATTAAGCCAGATTCAGGTGCTCAGGCTTGTGGTGATATAGGTCCAGGTAGATTGCCTGAAGCGCTTGATATCGCCAAACAAGTGGCCAAACAACTTGAAAGCACTCAGCTGAGTGGCAAGCGTGTTTTAATTACACTAGGGGCCACCATAGAGCCCATTGATCCAGTACGCTTTATCTCAAACCATTCAAGTGGCAAAATGGGTATGGCCTTAGTCAATCGTTGCATTGAAATGGGCGCTAAAGTCACTTGCGTGTATGCCAATATTAATGCGGCACTTAATGATAAGGCTACTAATATTCAAGCGCTTAGTGCTGATCAAATGCATGAAGTGGTCATGAACAATATTGATCAACAAGATATATTTATTGCTGTTGCCGCAGTTAGCGATTATCAAGTTAAAACACAACAACAGCAAAAAATCAAAAAATCCAAACAGTCGTTAATATTAGAGCTAGCACCCAACAAAGACATTCTAGCCGATGTTTGTAAACTGCCCAACAAACCTTGGTGCATTGGCTTTGCTGCTGAAACACAAAATACGATCAAAAATGCTGAAATTAAGCTAAAAAATAAGGGTTGTGATGCTGTTATTTTAAATGATGTTTCTGACACCAATATTGGCTTCAATAATGATGAAAATCAAGTCACTTTTATTAGTAAAAAACAGCAAAAAAATATCAGCAAAAACAGTAAATCTAAAATAGCTGAAAAAATCTTAAATATCTTCATTAAAGAGTTCTTATAAACGCTTAAAAACAGCGTTAAATCAACACCTGTTAAAGTTACTCACAAAACTGTGGATAACTCTGTTAATATCTCTTTAAAAAGTGGCAAAAACGTTGATGTATTGCTGTTTTTTATAGTTTTGAATAAAAACTAATCACTTATATTTTTTACTTAAAAATCAATGAGTTATAGTTTTATAAATCAAATCATAATATTAGAAAACACTCATTAATCATTTAAAAAACATACTGGAGGAAAACTAAACGTGTTTCACGTGATAAATCAAGGGTTTCACGATATATTAGACATTCATAAATTGCTAATTTTGTAACGTCCAAATTAATTGACTGATTAAGCCTTAAATATGCTACTTTTTGCTCTTAATTTCCTCTTTGGAATCTTGTTATTTTCAGTAAAAAATACCCTAGTATTTTCATCACTTGAAATTGGAGGATTTTTCACCTTATTATTGGTTGTTTTGTTGACTTTTAAACGTCAAAAGTCACTAGCAATCAATTTAGCATTTTTTATCGCAGGTTTTAGTTGGATGGGGTTATTTTCCACGCAACTATTAAACAGTGGCATTGACGAAAAATACTTCAATACACCAATTATGGTTACTGGCACGATTACAGATTTACCACAAGAAAAACCAGAAAAAACCCAATTCACACTTAATGTTAGCAAGCCTTATCAAGGAAAAATTAAATTAGCCTGGTATGGCCAACCGTCCAGTCCGCTAAAAAGCGGTGACCAATGGCAATTCCTAACAAAAATAAAACATAATAACGGTTATCAAAACGAAGGTGGTTTTGATTATGAGCAATGGCTTTTTTACCAACAATTTGATGCTACTGGCTATGTTAAACGCAGTAATAACAATCAACTACTAGCTTCTAACAATATAGTTTCTATTAACACCATTCGTCAATATATACGTCAACATTTGTCTGAGTATTTATTTAAACTGGAATTTTCAGGTGTTATTAATGCCTTGATTATTGGTGATAGATCACGCATTTCTCCCGAACAATGGGAAATGTTTAAAGACACCAATACAACACACTTGAGTGTCATATCAGGCTTGCATATTGGTCTGATATCTGGATTTGTTTTTCTATTAGTAAGCTTCTTATGGCGACACTGTTACAGATGCACGTTAAAACTGCCAGCTTCTGTTGTTGGCGCCTATTTTGGCCTTATCAGTGCGCTTATTTACGCTCTAATTGCAGGATTTTCAATTCCAACTCAACGGGCATTTATCATGGCAGGCGTTGTGTTTTTATCCGTTATTTTGAGACGCTCACATAATATTTGGCAATTATATGGGCTAGCGCTACTGTTGGTATTAATTTCAAACCCACTAAGTGTTTTCAGTATTGGTTTTTGGCTGTCTTTTTATGTAGTTGGTGTAATTGTTTATGGCGTCAAACAACACCAAGACAAACACTGGCTATTTCGCTTATTGTATATTCAGTTATTAATTAGCATTGCCACTTTGCCGCTTATTGCCTGGTTCTTTTCATCTGGATCACTACTATCACCCATTGCAAATTTAGCATCTATACCGGTTTTTAGCTTTATTACCACACCATTTTCTTTACTAGGCGCCATCTTTAGCTTCACCCAATTTGAAACACTGACTCAACTTATTTTTTCAATAGCAAACCAATCGTTGATCTATCTATCCATATTGCTAAACAACCTCCAATTATTTGAATTTAATCTTTGGCACTATACGCCAATCTCTAGTGCCAATCTATTGTGGTTGATTGTCGCCATATTTATTGCCCTATTACCCAAATCGCTCAAGCTTAGAAAACTGTCTTATTTAATACTACTTTTGATTTTGCTACAGCCCAGTAAGTCACTAAATACAGGAGAGGTTGTAATAACAACATTAGATGTCGGACAAGGGTTATCACAGGTTGTTCGCACTAAAAATCATGTGTTAGTATTTGATACAGGTGCCCATTACCGCTCAGGATTTAATATGGGTGAAGCGGTCATTCTTCCCTATTTAAGAACAAAACGTATTGATAACGTTAATTCAATTATTATTTCGCACGGTGATAATGATCATATCGGCGGATTAGACAGTTTATTAAAACATATGCCGGTTGATCGTATACTTAGCTCAGTCACCAATCAAATCACCCATGCCAATGTTAAAGATTGCAATTCTGCGCCATCTTGGCAGTGGGATGGTGTGAGCTTTAAAATGCTTAATCTGGGGCATAGCTTCACCGGTAACAACGCCTCTTGTGTATTGCAAATTTCAAACAAGCACTTTAGCGCACTACTAACAGGCGATATAGAAAAAACCGCTGAACACCATTTAATTAATATTTGGGGTAATCAATTACAATCGGATATATTGATTAGCCCACATCATGGTAGCAAAACTTCTTCCAGTGAATTATTTTTATCCACTGTAAAGCCCGCTAAAGTAATCATTTCCAGTGGTTATAAAAACAGATTTAACCACCCTGCAGCAGATATTATAAAACGCTATCAACAACACAACATTGAGCCAATTAATACTGCCTGTGCTGGGCAAATAGATCTAAAACTAGGCGATCAACTAAGAGTTAAACGTTATCGAAAAACGCATCAACGCTATTATTGGCGCCAGTGCGATTAGCGCAAAACTAATGATAATGGATTTTGCTGGATTGAGATTGAGTTAACTTATTGACCGCCTCTACCAAGGCCTGATCTGGATTAACCCTTAGTTGTTTTCCTAATGGAATACTACCTTGCAATCGGTTGGTATTGTATGAAATTTTAACTGGACAACTACCTTGGTGCGATTGCAGCAATTGACACACTTGATCAAAAATAGGCTGTTGTTGCGCATCAAGCCTAATTTCAAATCCTTTGGCGTAATTTTTCTTAACTTCGTCAATATTTTCAATTTTATCAACAATAATTTGCCAGCCATCACGATAATCATCACGTTGAATTTTTCCTGTCACGATCACCACGTCATCCACAATAAGCTTATCACTCACCTCACCCAAAGCTTTAGAAAATACCACTGCGTTCAATGACAAGTGGCCATCTTCTACAGCCACAATAGCAATTTGCCCTCCTTTTCGGGTTGGACGATAGCGCAACTCAGAAATTAACGCTAGGACACGAACATCTTTATTGTTACGAAATTTTATCTGGCTAGGTAATGTGGCGCTAATATGTTTAACATCGGCTTTGTACTCATCAGTAGGATGATCATAAAAATAATAACCCATTACCATCTTTTCAAATGCCAAACGCTGACGAAAAGAAAACTCAGGCGCATGAAGATAATTAGCCTCATATTCTGTATGCGCCTCAACACTAGCAAATAATCCACTTTGCCCATTAAACTGATCATTTTGTCGCTGCTCTGCTTGCTTAACTGCTACGGGATAAGTTTTGATCAAGCTCGAGCGATCAACCCCAAATACATCAAATGCGCCACTATAAATTAACGCCTCAAGTGCGCGCCTATTTAAATAACGCTTTTGAATTCTAAAGCAAAAATCGAACAAATCTTTAAAGGCACCATTTTCTTGGCGTTCAAGCATAAGCTTTTCGACCAAAGCCTCTCCCACACCCTTGACAGCACCCAAACCATAAACAACCGTCTTATCATCAGCGATACTAAATTGATAATCAGACAAACAAACATTTGGCCCATTAACGGTTAAGCCCATTTGCCTAATTTCACCTACAGTGAAGGATACACGGTCGGTATCATCCATCATGCCTGACAGTACGGCTGCCATAAATGGCGCCGGATAATGCGACTTAAGCCAAGCCGTATGATAAGAAACATAAGCGTAGGCCACGGAATGGGATTTGTTAAACCCATAGCCAGAAAACTTATCAATCAAATCAAAAATTTCATTGGCCTTTTTCTCATCAATATCTTTATCACTTGCACCAGTAACAAAGACACTACGCTGCCTATCCATTTCTTCAACTTTCTTTTTACCCATAGCACGACGCAACAAATCTGCACCACCTAACGAATAGCCAGCCATTACCTGGGCTGATTTCATCACCTGCTCTTGGTATAAAAATACACCATTAGTTGGTTCGAGAATTTCTTGTAGCATTGGATGTGGATACTTAACCTTGGCGCCATGCTTTACATTGATGTAGTCATCTACCATGCCGGCATCTAAAGGGCCTGGACGATAAAGCGCTAACATGGCTACAATATCCTCAAAACAGTCAGCTTGTAGTTTTTTTAAATAACTACGCATGCCGTCAGATTCCAGCTGAAAGATGCCTGTTGTATCACAACGCTGCAACAACTCATAAACTTTTTTATCATCCAGTGGCAAAGCATCTAGATCGATTTTTTCATTACTCAAGCCGCTCTCTTCAATCATCTTAATAGCTTTTTGAATCACTGTTAAATTTGACAAACCCAAAAAGTCAAACTTAACCAATCCTACCGCTTCAACATCATCTTTATCAAATTGAGATACAACACCATCCTCGTCACCATCACCTTTGTAAACCGGACAAAAATCACTAATCTTACTCGGTGCAATAACCACACCACCAGCATGCGTACCAACATTTCGCACCACCCCTTCAAGTTTTTTAGATAGGTTAATTAGGTCAGTTACCGCCTCCTCAGAGTCGTATCGTGCCAACAAGTCATCGGAGCCACCTTCAGATTCTGGCATTAATGCCTTATCCAAAGTCATCTTTAAATCGTTAGGAATTAGTTTAGAAATTTTGTCACTAAAACCATATGGATGCCCCAAGACACGGCCAACATCACGCACCACACCTTTTGCTGCCATGGTGCCGTAGGTGATAATTTGAGAAACTTTCTCACGGCCATATTTTTTGGCTACATAGTCAATTACCTCATCACGCCTATCGGTGCAGAAATCAATATCAAAATCTGGCATAGAAACACGCTCAGGGTTTAGAAAGCGCTCAAATAGCAGCTCGTGTTTAATCGGATCAACATTTGTAATACCAAGTACATAGGCCACTAAAGATCCTGCACCCGATCCACGACCTGGACCTACTGGAATATCGTTTTCTCTAGACCACTTAATAAAATCAGCAACAATTAAAAAATAGCCAGGAAAATCCATTTGAATAATTACATCAAGTTCGAATTTAAGTCGAGCATTGTACTCTGACAGATCAACTTCCAATCCTTCAAGTCGGTAATCAAGGCCACGTTCAGATTCTAATGTAAAAAACTCAGCGATACTTAAATCATCCGGAATAGGAAAATCAGGTAGGTAGTTTTTTTTGTGTAATTCAAAATGAACATTGCAACGCTGTGCAATTTCAACGGTATTAATCAATACCTCAGGCAAATCAACAAACAATTCTTGCATTTGACCTATTGACTTTAAATATTGCTGATTAGAAAAATGACGTGTTCGACGAGCGTCATCTAATAAACCACCCTGTGAAATACATATTCTCGCTTCGTGTGCATCAAAATCATCGGCAGATAAAAACTGAACATCATTCGTCGCCACAACTGCAATATCTAATTCTAGTGCTAAATTAATACACAAATGCAAGTGCTGTTCATCATGCTCACGAGAGGTACGCTGAACCGCCAAATAATAGCGATCGCCAAAAACAGATTGCCAAAAACCCGCCTTCTGCTTGGCTTCAATAATTTGGTTCGATAGTAAATGTTTGGCAACATCGCTACTAACGGGCGGTGCAATTAAAATCAACCCCGTATGATATTCAACCAATTGAGCCTCATCGATACTAACTCCTTCAGTTGATCGTCCCTGCATATAGGACAATGAAATTAATTCTGACAAGTTTAGATAGCCTTGATGATTTTGACACAATAAAAGAGCCGAGTAAAATTCACCCTCTTCATTACGAATATTAATTCGGGCGCCAAAAATAGGCTTAATATTAGCCGCAATCGCCTTTTGATAAAATTTAACGGCTGCATATAAATTTGATTCATCCGTTAATGCGATACTGTCCATGCCTAGCTCGACCGCTTTATCGATTAATTTTGGAATTCGTATCAACGAGTTAACAACCGAAAACTCACTTTGACAATGTAGATGACAAAAACCAGAATTGGACATAAAAATGAGCTTTATTAAATCAAGTGTAGAAATTAATTATCCATCAATTTCATGGATAATTGACTTTATTTAAGACAAAAAAATACCCCAATTAAGGGGTATTTTTTTAACATGAAGATCGGCTTTAGAAAAGAGGACCTGCACTCTGAGCCAATGGTGTTTGCGCCGTAGCGTTCACTGATTGACGATGTGCCTTATTAGCTAATGCCACTGCAGCAGCAGTTTTACCTGCAGCATTTAGTTTCTTAGCTTCTTTAATCATCTTGCCCGTATCACGCCAAGCCATTTCAACTGCCAAGTTAGCTTTATAGCCAGCTTCAGCTGCTTTAACAGCAGACTTAAACGAATCAGAAGATCCTTTATTCCAGTTATGGGCGCTACCTAGAAAATCAGCTTGAGCTGTTAAGGCGAATACTGACAAAACTGTAATTAATACTTTTTTCATCTTTATTCTCCTATTATTTTCTGTAACGTGCGGCAGTAATTTCTAGACCGTTGCTCATTGCTTGATGGAAATACTCTAAGTTATTCATAGTCTCAGTCTGAGAACCAATTGGCTTAGCACGCATGTTTTTTAAGCAACCGCCATAACGACGCTGTAAAGTACCTAAACCAGCCCATTTCGCACGATACATTGGAACGTGTGTTGTATGGCCTAAAGCAGGTGACAAGATGTCAGCACGCGCTTTTTTGCCAGCGTTGTACACATGACAATCTGCACATGACATATTGAACTGTCCACGCTTACCGTAGAAAAAAGCCTTACCTTGATCATATGCCGCTTGTGCGCCAGCACCTTCAACCTTTACATTGACCTTTTCACCTGCTGCTTGGTCAGAAATCCAAGCACTAATACGGGCAATCTTACCCTTATTAGAACCTAGTTTTTTACCAGTTTGCTGGTGGTAACATGCCTTTAAAACACCTTCAAGCGTTACAACTTTTTGAGTTGCATCATCAAAGTATGGGTGCTTAATACGAGCTGCTGCCGGATCTGCAAGTGCTGCACACTTACCAAGACCAAACTTAACAAACTCCTCTCCACCTTTTTCTAACGCTTCCTCGTAAGGAGGAATACCGTCTAAGATTTCTTCAAATTGCTCTCTTGAACCTTCATCAAATGCATAAACACCATTAGTGTAATCTGCAAATTCAACGTTTGGCTTCATTGCCTTAAAGTAGTCAATAAAAGCTTTATGGTCAGAAGCAACATCTGCAGACGCCGCTCCAACCAAAAAACTGATGCCAGCAACTGCTGTTATTAGTTTTTTCATTAATCTCTCCTCAATAATAAAAAAGTTACTTAGACTTTGCAGTCGCAGAACCAGTTTTGCCTTTATTGTCAGTATATTTAAGCTCGATTGTATCGCCTTTGGCGCCTGCAACGTTGAACTGAAAGTATGGATCTTTAGAAATAGAACTACCAATATCTGCATCTACTACAACGTTACCATTGTGCGCAACAGTCATGTGTGTGATATGGTTAGCAGGCACGATCTTACCTTTCTTTTTACGAAGACCAGTTTCCATAGGGTGCTTAATAAGCGCCTTAATACCGATAACACCTTTTCTAGCCTTTGGCTTTAATTTAATATTTCCCATTATATTCTCCTAATTTATTTGATTCGCGTGCGAATTAACCGCCACAGCCGCCAATAGTTACTTTAACTTCTTGTGATACTTTAGTTGTTGCGCCACCTGCAGTCACCAACGCTTCTACTTGAGATGTTTTACCCATCTTAATACGAGTAGAAACATAGCCTGCTGCCGCACCCGATAAGTTAAATGAAGCCGCTAAAGGTGTTCCGTTCTCCTTAACAAAGAAAGAGATGTTAGTCACGCCGTCCATCTTAGAAGCGTCTACTGTCATTGGTACAACTGCACCATTTTCAGCAATCTTTGGCGCTTTAAACTTAAACGAGCCTTTACCTGCACCTGCTGAAGCCGCAGCTGCTGCATCTGATACCGCTTTAAAGTCTGCAGTATTTGCAAATACCATTGACGGGGTTAGTAGGCCTGCACCTACAGCTGTTGCAACTGCAGAACCTGCCATTGCGCTTTTTAGAAATAATCTTCTTTTCATTGTCTTCTCCTTATTTTGAATAAATGTAATTGGTCACTTGATCAATTTGTTTTTCGGTCAAAACACCATGCTTTCCAAATGGAGGCATGATTGTGTTTGGATTTTTTTCAGTTGCATCCCAAATTTGCGCTCTTAAATCTGCTTTATTTGGAAATCTTGCTTTCATGGCAAGTAGTGGTGGGCCAATGTTGCCTGGTAAATTTCCACCAGGAATCATGTGGCACGCTAAACAGTTGCCCGCTTTACGGCCAAATGTCACCTCTTCGTCTGTCATTTCTTTAGCGCCAGCTTCTAACGGCATTACAAATAATGCAGCTAGAGTAGCAACCGTTGAAATTGAAGAAATTATTTTCTTCATGTTTCTCTCCTCTTTATATAAAAAAATAAACCCCTCTCATAGAGGCTAAATCCTACTAAGTAAACTATGTTATACATTTTTCATTCAAATGCAACTCTATTATAAAACTTTTATATTGTTTTTTTTATACTTGCATAGCAGCCGCAATTAAAGCGCGTGCTTTATGCATAGTTTCATCCCATTCTAATTGAGGAACAGAGTCGTGCACAATGCCCGCACCAGCCTGCACATAAAGAGTTTTATCCTTTACCACGGCAGTACGAATGGCAATCGCCATATCCATACAACCATGCCACGATAAATAACCAATAGCGCCAGAATAGATATTGCGCTTTAAAGGTTCTACTTCATTGATAATTTCCATAGCGCGGACTTTAGGTGCGCCACTCAAGGTGCCTGCTGGGAATGTAGCTTTAAGCACATCCATAGCGCTCATTTGTTCTTGTAAATCACATTCCACATTAGAAACAATATGCATCACGTGTGAATAACGCTCTACAAACATTTTATCGGTCAGCTTAACACTGCCTGTTTTGGCAATTCGACCTAAGTCATTACGACCCAAATCAATCAGCATTAAATGCTCGGCAATCTCTTTTTCGTCAGCCAGTAAGTCTTGCTCAAGCGCCATATCTTGCGCTTGATCCTTACCGCGTGCACGCGTGCCAGCAATTGGCCTTACGGTTGCTCGACGATCACCATCAACTCGAGTTAAAATTTCGGGTGACGAGCCAATAATATTGACATCACCTAAATTAAGATAATACATATAAGGTGATGGATTAAGTCGTCTAAGTTGTCGATATAATTCAATAGCTGGCGCCGTATAAGGCGCACTTAGACGCTGTGAAGGCACCACTTGCATAACATCACCCGCGACAATATATTGTTGAATACGACTAACTACCTGCTTATAGTTTTTCTCACCAAAGCTTGATCTAAAATCTTCAGGCTTTAATTGGTCAGATTGATAAGGCTGCTTAACTAGCGGTTGATTAATTTTCGCCTCAATTTCATCTAAGCGTGCTAATGCTTGCTCGTAAGTATGGGCGTCTGGATTGATATGAGTTAACAAAAAAGCCTTATTAGCCAAATTATCAAACACCACCAGGTCATTCGATACCATTAGCAAAATGTCAGCCACATTCAACTCATCTTTTAAATTAATATCTTTTAATTTTGGCTCAATATAACGAATAATTTCATAGCCAAAGTACCCAACTAGGCCACCATTAAATTCAGGAAGGTCGTTAATTTCAGGTACCTTAAAATTTTTCTGATAATCTTCAATCCAAGCTAGAGGATCCTTAACATCAATTCGATCAATAACTGCACCGTCTTGCTCTATTTGAATTTCGTAATCGTACACTTTGATAACCGTTTGCGCATGCAGGCCAATCATTGAATAACGACCCCATTTTTCACCACCTTGTACAGATTCAAATAAATAACTATAGGTGTTGTTTGCTAATTTTAAATACAAACCCAAAGCAGTATCGGTATCAAGCACCACCTCCCTAAAAACCGGGATATGGTTGTAGCCTTGTTCGACATAGGTATTGAAACTTGTTTTGTTCATAAGCGCATTTTAACGGATTTTAGACATAAAAAAACCGCATCGAGATTCGATGCGGTTTTAGCTGGCTTTAAAACCCAAGGGTGTCTCTATAATTACTCTTGAATCTCTTCAGCTTCGCTCAACTCAGCGGCTAATGCGATTTCAGCATCGGCACTATGTGTCATACTTGCATCACGCTTAGCACGACGCTCTTGATGATGAGCAAAACCTGTTCCTGCAGGAATTAAACGACCCACAATTACATTTTCTTTCAAGCCTTGTAAGTTATCAACACGGCCAGTTGTAGAGGCTTCAGTTAACACTCGAGTAGTCTCTTGGAATGAAGCTGCAGAAATGAATGATTCCGTTGCCAATGAAGCCTTGGTAATACCCATTAACAATCTTTGGTAAGAAACCAATGATTTTCCTTGGGCAGCTAATTGCTTATTAGTTTCGATCACTCTCGCATATTCAGCTGTTTCACCATTAACAAACTTGGAATCTCCAGCATCAAGCACTTCTACTTTACGCAGCATTTGCTTAACAATCACTTCAATATGTTTATCTGAAATGTTTACACCTTGCAGGCGGTATACATCTTGAACTTCTTTAACCACATAATTAGCCAACGCTTCAACACCTAATAGACGTAAGATATCGTGAGGATTTGAAGGACCGTCAGAAATAACATCACCTTTCTCAACCGTTTCACCGTCAAAGACGTTAATTTGGCGCCATTTATGAATCATCATCTCTGTCGCTTCACCTTCAGCTGAAGTGATAATTAAACGATCCTTACTCTTGGTTGGATTACCAAAGCTAACAACACCAGATTCTTCTGCAAGAATTGAATGATCTTTTGCCTTGCGTGCTTCAAACAAGTCAGCAACACGTGGCAAACCACCAGTGATATCACTTGTCTTAGACTGATCTTTTGGAATTTTAGCCAAAATTTCACCCGCAGCAATGACTTGGTTATCTTCAAGGTTAATCTTAACCATTGATGGCAAGTAATGCGTTGACAATACAACATCAGAATCACTTTCCTCAACCATCTTAATCATTGGCTTAAGACCTTTTGCTGCTGCAGATCTTTCCGCTTCATCAATCATCTCAAAGAATGTAAGTCCAGTAAGAGGGTCAGTATTTCTATTAACAGTAATACCTTCTTCAAAATCTACAAAGATAACACGGCCTGATTGCTCAGTAATAATTGGATGTGTGTGCGGGTCCCAATTGGCAATTTTTTCTTTTGCTTTAACCTTGCCGCCTTCTTGAACATGAACTACCGCACCATAAGGAATTTTGTATCGTTCAACATCTTGACCTTTAGTATTTCTAATTGTAACTTCAGCAGATCTAGAAATTACAACAAGATCACTATTGTCATTTGTGATTGATTTAAGGTTTTCAAAGTGTGCTGTACCATCAACATTAATATTAATACTACTAATTGCTGTTGAGGCTGATGCTGCACCACCAATATGGAAGGTACGCATAGTAAGCTGCGTTCCTGGCTCACCAATTGATTGAGCAGCAATAACACCAACTGCTTCACCCACGCCAATTTTATGGCCACGAGCCATGTCGTTACCATAACAACTTGCACACACACCGTAGCGAGTATCACAAGTAATCGCAGAACGAACCTTGATAGATTCAACACCCAACTCATTCACCTTATCAGAATCATCTAGTGATACCAAGTGACCTTTTGGCATCAATACATCGTAAGTATCTGGAATCAATACATCTTCAGCAACAACACGACCTAATACAGCAGCACCTAGCGTTTGAACAATATTACCACCGTCAATAACTGCTTTCATGATCCTGCCGTTTTCAGTGCCACAATCATCTTCAGTAATAACTAAATCTTGTCCAACATCCACCAAACGACGCGTTAAGTAACCCGAGTTAGCGGTTTTAAGTGCTGTATCCGCAAGACCTTTACGAGCACCGTGTGTTGAAATAAAGTATTGCATGTTATTCAAACCTTCACGGAAGTTTGAAGTAATTGGTGTTTCAATAATAGAGCCATCTGGCTTAGCCATTAGACCACGCATACCAGCCAACTGTCTCATTTGTGCAGGTGAACCACGTGCACCTGAATCTGCCATCATGTAAACAGAGTTAAATGAAGCTAATTTTTCAGTTTTTCCGTCTTTGGTTTCGAATTCTTCAAAGCCGATCTCATCCATCATTGCCTTAGCAACAGTTTCTGAAGTACGTGACCAAATATCAATAACTTTATTGTATCGCTCACCATCAGTAACAATACCTTGTGAGTATTGATCTTGAATTTCTTTAACTTGAGCCTCTGCAGCTTCAATCATGCCAGCTTTAGTATCTGGAATTGTCATGTCGTTAGAGCAGAATGAAATGCCTGATTTAGTTGAGTACTGGAAGCCCATGTACATCATTTGATCTGCAAACATAACCGTTTCTTTTAATTCTTGTGTGCGGTAACAAACATGAATTAAGTGAGAAACAACTTTCTTAGAAATCGCCTGATTGATCAAATCAAAAGATAGACCATTTGGCAATATTCTTGAGAAAATTGCACGACCAACAGTTGTATCTACGATACGTTTCGTGCTTGGTTCAAATTTACCTGCGTCATTTTTTACGTAGTCCTGAATTCTTAACTTGATCTGTGCATGCAAAGTGGTGTGACCAGCTTCATACGCATTAAGCGCTTCAGCTGGAGAGGTAAATACCATACCTTCACCTTTTTGATTGATCATGTCACGAGTCATGTAATACAAGCCCAAAATTACGTCCTGAGAAGGAACAATAATCGGCTCACCACTCGCAAGGTGTAATACGTTGTTTGAGGCCAGCATTAATGTTCTTGCCTCAAGTTGCGCCTCTTCAGATAATGGTACGTGTACCGCCATCTGGTCACCATCAAAGTCAGCGTTAAATGCGCCACAAACTAATGGATGTAATTGAATTGCTTTACCTTCAATTAATAGCGGTTCAAATGCTTGAATACCTAAACGGTGCAAAGTTGGTGCACGGTTTAGCATGACTGGATGCTGATGCACCACTTTTTCTAGCACATCCCAAACTTCTGGTGTCTCGGCTTCAACCATTTTTTTAGCTGCCTTGATCGTAGAAGCCAAACCTTTAGATATAAGTCGATTATAAATAAATGGCTTAAATAATTCTAATGCCATTTTCTTAGGTAAGCCACACTGATGTAACTTAAGGTATGGACCACAAACAATCACCGAACGACCAGAGTAGTCAACTCGCTTACCTAATAAGTTTTGACGGAAACGACCTTGCTTACCCTTGATCATGTCTGAAATTGACTTAAGTGGACGACGGTTATTACCCATCACCGCACGACCACGACGACCATTATCAATCAATGAGTCTACCGCTTCTTGCAGCATACGCTTTTCGTTACGCACAATAATTTCTGGCGCATCAAGCTCTAATAAACGAGCCAAACGGTTATTACGGTTAATAACACGACGATAAAGATCATTTAGATCTGACGTTGCAAAACGACCACCATCTAACGGCACTAATGGACGCAGATCTGGCGGAAGAATTGGCAATACTTTTAGAATCATCCATTCTGGCTTATTGCCTGATTGAATTAAAGAATCGATTAATTTAAGACGCTTATTGTATTTCTTAAGTTTTGTTTGAGACTTGGTATTTAAGCTGTCCTCACGCAAATTAGCCGCTTCTTTTTCAAGCTGCATTTCTGCTAAAACGTCTTGGATTGCTTCCGCACCCATTTTCGCTTCAAACTCGTCGTCACCAAATTCATCTAATGCATCAAAATACATTTCTTCTGTTAATAACTGCTTGTGCACCAATGGCGTAGAACCAGGATCCGTTACTAAAAATGCTTCAAAATATAGAACACGCTCAATATCTTTAAGTGTCATGTCCATCAACAAGCCTAGACGTGATGGCAATGATTTTAAATACCAAATATGTGCAACCGGTGCAGCCAGCTCAATATGGCCCATACGCTCACGACGTACTTTGGAAAAAGTAACCTCAACGCCACACTTCTCACAAACTACATTGCGAAACTTCATGCGCTTGTATTTACCACACAAACACTCAAAATCTTTTATTGGGCCGAATACTTTTGCACAGAATAAACCTTCACGCTCTGGCTTAAAAGTACGGTAGTTAATGGTTTCAGGTTTTTTAACCTCACCATATGACCATGAACGAATCTTCTCAGGAGAAGCTAGACCAACTTTAATGGCATCAAACTCTTGCTCTTTGTTTTCTTGCTTTAATATCGTTAATAAATCTTTCACTTTACTCTCCTAATTAGTATTGTTCCAACTCGACATCAATACCTAATGATCTGATCTCTTTAATAAGTACATTAAATGACTCTGGCATTACTGACTCTGTTAAATTCTTACCGTCAACAATACTCTTGTACGTCTTCGCACGACCGGCAACATCATCTGATTTAACCGTTAACATTTCACGTAACGTATGCGCTGCACCATAAGCCTCTAATGCCCACACTTCCATCTCACCGAAACGCTGACCACCAAACTGCGCTTTACCACTTAGCGGTTGCTGTGTTACTAATGAGTAAGGACCCGTAGAACGCGCATGCATCTTATCATCAACTAAGTGATTAAGTTTCAACATGTGCATGTAGCCAACCGTAACTGGGCGATCAAACGCATCACCCGTACGACCATCGTACAATTGCTCTTGTCCAGATTCTGGCAAGTCTGCTAATTTAAGTAGTGACTTAATATCAGCCTCTTTAATACCATCAAACACCGGCGTTGCCATTGGCACACCGCCTCTTAAGTTTTTGGCCAATTCGATGATCTCTTCATCACTAAAATTAGTTAAATCTTCTTGTTTACCGTACGAGTTATAAACCTTGTCAAGGAATGCTCTAATTTCGGCCACCATTTCAGTACGCTTTTCATCAAGCATTGCTGCAATCTTAAAGCCTAAGCCTTTAGCCGCATAACCTAAATGAACCTCAAGCACCTGACCAACATTCATTCGAGATGGTACACCTAATGGGTTAAGAACCACATCAACTGTTGAACCATCTGCTAAATAAGGCATGTCTTCTACTGGAGATACACGTGAAATAACACCTTTGTTACCATGACGTCCCGCCATCTTGTCACCAACTTGAAGGGTTTTGCGTGTTGCCACGTAAACTTTAACCATCTTCATAACGCCTGGTGGTAATTCAGCACCTTCGTTAATCTTAGCTTTTTCTTCTTCAAAGAATTTATCAAACTCAACTTGCTTAGCTTTTGCTTGCTTGACCAATGCAGCCACTTCCTTATTAACAGCTGAATCTTCAACTTTAATCTTGGCAATTTCTTTGTTTTCAAGCTTTTTCATTAGCTTGGCATTCAGTTTTTCACCTGCTTTAATATCGCCAACCGCTTTAGTAATCACGTTACCAGAAAGCTTTAAGCGAATACGACGGAAAATATCACCATCAATAATACCAAACTCATCATCAATATCTTTCTTGATCTTTTCTATACGTTCAGCATCAATACTTAATGCTCTTGAGTCCTTCTCTACACGGTCGCGAGTAAAGACTTGAACATCAATAACAACACCTGATTTAGAAGCACCAACACGCAACGATGTATCTTTTACGTTATTGGCTTTTTCACCAAAAATAGCTCTCAATAATTTCTCTTCTGGTGACAATACCGTTTCGCTCTTAGGGGTTACTTTACCAACTAGAATATCGCCGCCTTTAACACGAGCACCTACATAAACCACACCCACTTCATCAAGTTTTGCTAGAGCTGATTCGCTAACATTTGGAATATCTGCTGTAATTTCTTCAGGACCTAACTTAGTGTCTCGAGAGTAAGCTGTTAACTCTTCAATGTGGATTGTTGTATAACGATCCTCTTGAACAACTTTCTCTGAAATTAGAATTGAGTCTTCAAAGTTATAGCCATTCCAAGGCATAAATGCGATCTTCATATTTTGACCTAACGCCAGCTCACCTAGGTCTGTTGAAGGACCATCGGCCAAAACATCGTCTTGTGCAACTTTGTCGCCAACATTAACTAATGGCTTTTGGTTAATACAAGTATTTTGGTTAGAGCGCGAGTATTTGGTTAAGTTGTAAATGTCAACACCTAACTCACCTGCTTTTGCCTGCTTAGAATCAACACGAATAACAATACGTGATGCATCAACCGCTTCAACCACACCTGCGTGTTTAGCAGTAACACAAACTCGAGAATCTGTTGCCACAACACGCTCAATACCTGTACCGACTAATGGCTTTTCAGCGCGCAAAGTTGGTACCGCTTGACGTTGCATGTTCGATCCCATCAATGCACGGTTCGCATCGTCATGCTCAAGGAATGGGATTAGTGAGGCAGCTACTGATGAAATTTGCTTAGAGTCAATATCGATTAGTGTAACTTCATTTGAATCAACCAATACAAATTCATTTTTATGACGACAAGAAATTAAGTCATCAATTAATTGGCCTTTTTCGTCCACACCCGCATTTGCTTGTGCAATGGTATGTGACACTTCATCAATCGCCGAAATATAGACAACTTCATCAGTCACCTTGCCATCTTTAACAACTTGATAAGGCGTTTCTAAGAAACCATAATCATTAGTTTTTGCATAAACAGCAAGCGTATTGATTAGACCAATGTTTGGCCCTTCAGGTGTTTCAATCGGACACAAACGACCGTAATGCGATGGATGCACGTCACGCACTTCAAAACCAGCACGTTCACGCGTTAAACCACCGGGGCCTAAGGCCGAAATACGACGCTTATGTGTTACACCTGATAATGGATTTACCTGGTCCATAAACTGTGATAGTTGCGAAGAGCCAAAGAATTCTCTTACCGAAGCTGATACTGGTTTAGAGTTGATTAAATCTTGCGGTGTTAATTCATCTGTCTCAGCAAGGTTAAGCCCCTCTTTAACAGCCTTTTCAACACGCACTAAACCAATTCTAAACTGGTTTTCAATCATTTCACCAATCGCTCTGACACGACGGTTTGCAAGGGTATCAACATCATCAACTGAATCGTTACCGTCTTTAATGTCAATCAACAACTTGATGACATTTAAAATGTCGTCGTTAGTTAATACATGCTCACCCGTTTCAGACTCAATGCCCAAACGACGATTAAGCTTCATACGACCAACTTTTGATAAGTCGTAACGATCATTCTTAAAGAATAAGTTGTTAAATAATAGGTTAACCGCATCTTCAGTAGCTGGCTCACCTGGGCGCATTACATGATAAATACTCATGCGCGCTTCGATTTCAGTTTCAGTTTCGTCTAAACGTAGAGTATCTGAAATGTAAGCACCTGTTTCAGACTCATTGATGTATAAAACATCAAACTTTTTAATTTTGTTAGACACAAGCATCTCTAGAACATCTTCAGAGATCACAGTGTTTGTCGCAATTAAAATTTCACCTGTTTCTGTATCAATAATGTCATTTGAGATAACTTTATCAATTAATGATTCAAGTGGTGCAGAAATTGCTTTAACGCCAGCCGCATCTAACTGTTTAATGTGTTTAGCAGTAATACGTCGGCCTTTTTCAACTACAACATCTTTGCCAGCTAATAAATCAAACTCAGCAATGGTGCCACGTAAGCGTGAAGGTTTAATGCCTAAATCATAAGACTTAGCCTTCATCTTAACGGATGATAACTCAAAGAAAGTGTTTAAAATTTCACTGCTAGACAAGCCCATTGCACGCAACAAAGTTGTTACCGGCAATTTACGACGACGATCGATTCGAACATATAAATGCTCATGATGATCAAATTCAAAATCTAACCATGAGCCACGGTATGGAATTACACGTGAAGAGAATAAGATTTTGCCAGATGAGTGAGTTTTACCCTTATCGTGCTCAAAGATCACACCTGGTGATCTGTGTAATTGAGACACCACTACACGCTCAGTACCATTAATAACAAACGTACCTGTGTCAGTCATTAATGGTAGCTGACCTAAGTAAACATCTTCTTCAATGATTTGCTTAACTTTACGCTTCTTTTTAAGCGTAGAGCCATTTTTATCGAACAATACCAGGTTAAGTTTAACGCGCAATGTAGAAGCAAACGTTACACCACGTAACTTACACTCTTCTACGTTAAACTTAGGCTCTTGTAATTCATAATCAACATACTCAATTTCGGCATAACCGTTAACTGCAGTAATAGGAAAAACAGATTGAAACACTGCATGTAAACCAACATCTTCTTTGGTTTTACTGCCGGCTTGAATGAAGCCGTTAAAAGAATCAATTTGAATAGCTAGTAAATCTGGTTCAGTCAAAATTGATGATCTTGAGCCAAAGTTGTTTCTAATTCGCTTTTTTTCCGTAAATGAATAAGCCATGAATACCTCGTATTAGTCGTTCTAATTTGGTTAAGAAGTTATTAGCTTCTTAAAATAAATTCAACCTATTTAAAAAATAGGTTGAAATATGCACTCTATAAAGTGTGCAAATGCAATAAACACCAAAATCCCCTAGTGGGGATTTTGGGTTTTTACGCAAAACTTATTACTTAAGTTCTACGCTAGCACCAGCTTCTTCAAGCTGCTTTTTTAAATCTTCAGCTTCTGCTTTAGTTGCGCCTTCTTTGATTGCTGCAGGTGCAGATTCAACCATGTCTTTCGCTTCCTTAAGACCTAAACCAGTGATGCCACGTACTGCTTTAATTACAGCAACTTTCTTATCACCAAATGATGTCATTACAACATCAAACTCGTCTTTTTCAGCTGCCGCTTCACCACCAGCATCGCCAGCGCCTGCTGCAGGTGCTGCTGCTACTGCTGCTGCACTTACACCGAACTTCTCTTCCATTGCAGAAACTAATTCAACAACGTCCATTACAGACATGTCTGCAATTGCATTTAAAATATCTTCATTTGATAATGCCATGATATTTACTCCTTTTTTATATTATTTATTGATTATTTTTGTTGCGCTACTGCTGACACGACGCGAGTTACTTTAGTTGGAACTTCGTTTAAAGTTCTAGCTAGTTTCTCAACCGGTGCTAACATTAATGCCATAACTGTACTAATTGCTTGATCTTTAGTTGGAAGGTCTGCAATACGCTTAAGCTGATCTGCATCTACAAATTCACCTGAAACGCCCAAACCTTTAACGACTAAATCTTCATTTTCTTTAACGAAATCTTTGAAGACACGTGCAACTGCGCCTGGATCTTCCTGAGAAAATCCAAGAATTACCGGGCCACTTAAAACCGGTAACACACACTCACATGTTGTTTCGTTTAGTGCTAATTTAGCCAATGAATTCTTTACAACACGTAAAGAAACATTTGCATCCAATGCACTTGCACGAAGCATAGTCATTTGTTCAACTGTCAATCCGCGATACTCAGCTACGCCAACAGAAATTGCACTATCAGCTAGTGAATTTACTTGTTCGACAACAACTTTTTTTGCTTCAAGATTTAGAGCCATTTGTCTCTCCTGAACAGTTTAAAAAAGAAAGCTATATTTTTTATAACTTTCGCCATAGAGTACTTGCGCACCCTCTACATAGGCCGATTGTGTTACCAATCATTTAGATGAAAACTCCAGGAGGAGAAATCACACCCATGGTCTTTGAGGAACGCAAGGCATATACCCTACGACCCAAAGAATTTATTATCTTGAACTTATTACAGATCAAGCGTGCTTAAATCAACAGCGACACCTGCGCCCATTGTTGATGAAACACTTAATTTTTTAAAGTAAACACCTTTTGCAGAACTTGGTTTGGCTTTTTTAAGCGCTTCCATCAATGCCGCAATATTTTCAGTTAATGACTTAACATCGAATGATGCTTTACCAATACCTGCATGAACAATACCAGACTTATCATTACGATAACGCACTTGACCCGCTTTAGCATTGTTAACAGCTGTTGCAACATCTTGAGTTACTGTGCCAACCTTAGGATTAGGCATCAAACCACGAGGGCCCAATACTTGACCTAAACGACCAACAACACCCATAGCATCTGGAGAAGCGATAACAACATCATAATCAAGATCACCGTCTTGCATTGACTTCATTAAATCTTCCATGCCAACTACATCAGCGCCAGCATCTGTTGCTTTTGCTACGTTGTCACCTTGTGTAAAAACAGCAACACGTACTGTCTTACCTGTGCCGTTTGGTAGTACTACTGCACCACGCACGTTTTGGTCAGATTTTTTAGAATCAACACCAAGATTAACACTTACGTCAATTGATTCATCAAACTTTGCTGTTGCGCATTCTTTAATAAGTGCTAATGCATCTTCGATTGCATAACGTTTACCGATTTCAACTTTTGCAGCAATGTCTTTTTGTTTTTTAGTTAAGTTAGCCATCTGATTAACCCTCCACCGTAATACCCATAGAACGGGCTGTACCAGCAATAATAGTGACTGCTGCTTCCATATCATTTGCATTAAGATCTTTCATTTTGATCGCCGCAACTTCTTCTAATTGAGCACGTGTAATATTGCCAACTTTATCAGTATGAGGAGCGCTTGAGCCTTTTTTGATTCCTGTTACTTTTAAGATTAACAATGCTGCAGGTGGCGTCTTAGTGATGAATGTGAAACTACGGTCACTGTAGACTGTAATGATTACAGGCACCTTCATACCTTTATCAATTTCTTGAGTTTGAGCGTTAAACGCCTTACAAAACTCCATGATGTTTACACCGTGTTGACCGAGTGCAGGACCAACTGGAGGTGAAGGATTAGCTTCTTGTGCAGGCACCTGAAGCTTAATGTATGATTCAATTTTCTTAGCCATTCTATCTTCCTTGAGGGATTACCTCGTGTGGGTACAAACGCCGATTAAGCTCCCCGTTTAAAAAGCGACAATAAGTCGCTATCGTTATGTTTTTTCTACTTGTGAGAATTCCAGTTCAACCGTAGTAGCACGACCAAAGATCAATACTTCAATCTTAAGAATACTCTTATCGTAATCTACAGCTTCAACGGTTCCGTTAAATTCGTTAAACGGACCATCTACAATCAAAATTTCCTCACCAGGCTGGTAAGCAACCTTAGGTTTAGGCTTATCAGCGCCTTCTTGAACACGTGCCATGATACGATCTACTTCACGGGCAGTAATTGGTGAAGGCTTACCAGAAGAACCGCCGATAAAGTCAATCACATTATTGGTATTTTTAACCAACAACCAACTTGGCTCTGTTAGCTCCATATTAACCAGCATATAACCAGGGAAAAACTTACGTTCAGCCGTTTTCTTCTGGCCGTCTTTAAGCTCTACCACTTGCTCAGTTGGCACCATTACCTCACCAAAAGAATCTTCAAGACCCTCTCTAGCGATCGCATCTTCGATTGCTGCTTTAACCTTTGCTTCATAACCACTTCTAGCATGAAGTACGTACCATCTTTTAGCCATCTAAAACTCTCTTAATTGGTTAATAATTGAACGATCCATGAAAAGAACGCATCAACTATCCACAAGAATATAGCAACAATAATGACCGCAACCATAATCATGCCTGTGGTTTTTACTGTTTCATTACGCGTTGGCCATACAACCTTGCGTAATTCAATCTTGGTTTCTTTAGCAAAAATTGCTAAACGGTTACCTTGTGGTGTTTTGAAAAAAACCAATCCAGCCACAACCAAACCTGCCAACAAAACTAACACTTTGTACAGGGTTGTGATCAAGCCTAATGGATCTAAATAAAACACGACCAAAGAAGCGATCACAATTAGGATTGATAAGTACATTCCTAGTGATGATTCTTTAGTTTGTTTTTCTACAGTTTTACTCAAAATACACCTTTAATGTGGCAGGCGAGGAGGGACTCGAACCCCCAACCAACGGTTTTGGAAACCGCCACTCTACCAATTGAGCCACTCGCCTATAAACTTTAAAGGCTCGGACAAATGCCCGAGCCAATTTTATTGGTTTTTTCTTTCGCTTTACGCTTAAGAATTAATCCGTAACTTTAGCAACAACGCCCGCACCTACTGTACGGCCACCTTCTCTAATTGCGAATCTTAAACCATCTTCCATAGCGATTGGTGATAATA
>JACKQG010001245.1_pt1 | contig 35733 bp, 27 predicted proteins | sample 8237621 | NCBI WGS metagenome assembly JACKQG01 (sample SAMN15677084, study PRJNA649215) | marine metagenome | biome: marine; feature: Black Sea; material: saline water; isolation source: suspended particulate matter (SPM) from the Black Sea western gyre | collected 2013-06-09/2013-06-10 | depth...
CGTTGAGGGAGTATTTATATTTTTCTTCAAAAAAAGAAAGACTTGGGACAAACTCATTTTAAGAAAAGATTATATAAAACAATTGTCAAAAATAGGATTAAAAAGAATACGCTTAGGTGTAGAGACATATTCTCCAGAAAAAAGAAGAGAAATGGGAAAATTTTTCACAAATAAAAGCTTATTTCAAGGAATGAAAATTTGCAAAGAATCAAATGTTGACGTTCGTTCATCATTCATAATAGGCTATCCCAGAGAAAGTGAAGAAGATATCAATAAAAGCTTAAATTTAATAGATAATATCGAAGAGAGATTTGGATTTATATCAAGAGTTACAGTCCTAAAAACGTATCCGCAAACAAATTTATACAAAAGAAATAAAGAAAGAGAACCAAAAAGGAGATTGGAAGACTGGGCGTACTTACATCTTTTTATAAAGAAGATAAACAAAATACATAAGAACCCTGAAAAATTAGAATGCATCGCCCACTCATCATACTACAAAAACATTAAAAAAATTAGGAGAACGAAAAATCAGAAAGCAAGTTTTCTAGATAAACTATATTCTTTCTTAGCAGAAAAAAGATGGAAGCATAGATTCTGGTTTTTTCCTATAGAGATATATATGAAAAAAGCTAAAATTCTAACAAAACTTTTTTTTGAAACAGTAAAAATAAAACTATACTAAAAAGATTATTATATAAAAATTTAAATAATAAAGAACAACAACATCTTCTTATGAACAAATTTTTCAAATTCATAACATTACTCTTCTTATTAGCCTTAACACTATCAATAGATATATTTCTTTTTTTCTGGGAGAGAATAAAGAGACACAAGATATTTCCAGGGTCATGATGAAGAAAAAACAAAAAAAATTATTAAAAAAAATTTTGTTACTAATAAACACTCTATTGTATCATTTTATAATCACTGAGATAATTCTAAGAACAGTTGATTATCAACCAAAAAATGAGTTAATAGAGGTTAACATTGATATCCCAAATCACCCAATAATAAGTTCAAAAGATTCAGTATTAGCATATGAATTTCAACCTAACTATTCACAAGAAGGATATAAAATTAATTCTTTAGGAATGAGGGATTATGAATATTCAAAAGAAAAACCTGAAAATGTTTTTAGAATACTTGCAACCGGGGATTCAGTAACTGCAGGAGCGGAAGTTGCACACATTAATCAAACTTATCCAAAAAAATTAGAATTATTATTAAACAATTATTCATCAGAGAAGATAGAAGTTCTAAATGCCGGGGTAGATGGATACACCTTAACACAAGTATTAAGATACTTCCTAACAAAAGGAATTGAAATTGAACCTGATTTATTAATCGTTAATTTAGTAATAGAGAATGATTTTTATGTACAAGACCCAAAGATTTTTACAGACATGGAAGAAGGCAACATTAAATATTATAACAGCAACATAAAATATTTTGCGAAACCAAATTTTAATTTTATTTTAATTAAACAGTCTTATTTTTTCAGATTTATTAATAATGAGATAATAAAAATTTTAAAAATTCAAAAAAATGTGGATGAATGGCCTTTGGGAGAAGAAAAGTTTATTAAAGATATCAAAAAAACAAAACAACAAACAGAACAAAATAATATAACTATAATATTTGTGCTTTTCCCAACATTTGATAATAAAAGATTACTAAATGAAAGAGCATTTATCAAAAGTACTCTTACTTCACTTGATATAAAATATTTAGATTTGTTTGATACTTTTAGACAATATGACAACCACTTATTAAAAGCACAACCAGAAGATATCATACATCCAAATGAATTTGGATATGAAATAGCTGCCAAAGAAATATACCTTTATTTATTGGAAAATAACTTGGTTCCACCATGAAAAAATTAAAAATTTTAATGGTTCATCCTCATGATATTTACTCAGCTTCAGAACCGTGGACAGTTAGGATAACATATATTACTGAAGAGTTTGTAAAGAAAGGACATAAGGTTAAGCTAGTCTATTTCCCATTGCCAGAGAATGAAAGGGGACTAATACTAAAAGAAGAACACAAAGAGTTTGAAACGATTCCTTTTGAAAGAAGCAAATGGTTCTTACCATATAATATAGGAAGGATGTACAAGTTGTCAAAATGGGCGAATATAATTCACTTCCAGAAGTGCTTCTCGATTGCATCACTGCCATCATTGTTTGCAGCATATCTAAGAAAAAAACCAATCCACTATGATTGGGATGATTGGGAGTATGCCATATATAACTGGGATCCACCATCAAGAATTTACGGTTTGTATCTCAATGTTATGGAAAAAACAATTCCAAAACTAGCAGATACGGTATCTGTAGCAAGTCATTACCTAAGAAAACTTGCTTTGAAAGCAGGTGTGCCTGAAGACAAGATATTCGATTCACATGTAGGAGCTGACTTGAAGAAGTTCAACCCAAAAAACAAAGGAGATAAGATAAGAAAGAAACACAACATAAAAGGAAAACTAGTTCTTTATTTAGGACAACTTCATGGTGGACAATACGCAGAGTTATTCTTGAAAGCAGCAAAGATTGTTTTGAAAGAATACAATAATGTAAAGTTCATGATTGTTGGAGGAGGACATTACTTACAAACTCTGCAACACAAAAACCATGAGTTAGGATTGAACAAGAATTTAATATTCACAGGATACACAAAATATAACGATGTTCCTCAATATTTAGCAGCCGCAGATATATGCGTAGCAGCATTTGAAGACAACAACATAACTAAATGCAAGAGTCCATTGAAAATAGTAGAGTACTTGGCTTCAGGTAAAGCTATTGTAGCAAGCAATGTCGGAGAAGTTCCGAGAATGTTAAAAGATGCTGGAATAACAGTTAACTCAGGAGATGAAAAAGCACTTGCCAAAGGGATACTAAAACTTTTGAAGAATGAAAAACTAAGAAAGGAATGCGAGAAGAAAGCAAGAAAGAGAGCAGAAGAAGAATATAATTGGGAAGTTACTGCAAATAATTTACTAAAAGCATACGAAACTTCAATTAAATTTAAATAAGACACTGTCCTATAAGATAAACATGCTTAAAAAGAATAAGTTCAAAAAAGCTGTGAGTGGTTTCTTTGAAGATGATAATCTTTCATCAAAAGATGATGAGGTAAGTTTAAAAACATTAGTTACTGTTTTTGTTATTGGATTAGTGATTATATTAGCTCTTTACTTGTATAACTCTAGTACATCGTTAGAAAGTAATATAGAAGAGTCCCTTATAATTGATTATGAAAATATAACTCCAGAAGAAATACTATCTACTCTTAATATAAATAAATCAATCGTTGAAATTTCTGACATTACAAAAGTTGATCTCAATAAATGTTTTTATAAAGTTCAGTTTAAGAACAGAAGAGAAGATATTTTAACAGGATTAATTGATTCTAATAACACAGAAGGAGTCTCTACTTCTGGAAGAAATGAGATTATAACTCGTTATCAAGAACCAAAAAGAATAAACTCAATAATAGTGGAACTAAAAACAGATGAACCATCAATACTTTCAATAACTCTTGGAAATGGTGATGAATTTTCTGATCCAAAGATTATTAAAATAGAGGAGTCTAGTGAATGGAAAATACTATTTATCAACACAACAGAACAATTTATTAAGGAAGATTATAAATTTATATCATTTGATCCTGGAGAGGGAGAAATAATGCATTTTCGACAAATAATTCTTTGTGAATAAAACTTATAAAACAATAAATATTCTCTATTACAGTATGAGGGTACTTTTAGCTAATTCACCTTGGATTGTTAGGGGTAAAAAAGGTGTGCGTGCTGGTAGCAGGTGGCCACATCTAAAAGCTCCAGAAGAAGAGGATTATTTACCATTTCCTTTCTTCTTAGCTTATGCTAATAATCTTCTAAAAAATAATGGCTTCAAAACAAAGGTTATTGATGCTATTGCAGAAGATTTTTCTTATGATGAGTTCTATAGTAAAGTAAAAAGATATTCTCCTGATTTGATATTATTAGAAATTTCAACACCTTCTTTACCAAACGACTTACAGATTATAAAGTATTTAAAGAAAATTTCTAATGCAAAGATTGCAGTAGCTGGTATGCTTAATTTTGATGAAAACCTGTTGATAGATAACAAAGAGATTGACTTTGCATTAGTTGGAGAATATGAATTTACACTTTTGGATTTGGTAAAAAATCTTAATAATAAGAAATATTACAAAAAAATTCTAGGGCTAATATATAAAGATAAAGATAAAATAATAAAGAACCCTGAGAGACCACTATACAAGAAGCTTGATGATATTCCTTGGCCATATACTGAAGAACTGCCTATGAAGAGGTATCATGATTGTCCTGGCGGCATTCCTGCTCCATCTGCCCAGATGTGGGCTTCCCGTGGTTGCCCATTCACTTGCACTTTCTGCGCATGGCCTCAGATAATGTACAAACCCCACCAATACAGAACAAGAAATGTTAAAGATGTTGTTGATGAAATAGAGTTCTTGAAAAGCAAAGGATTCAAATCATTTTATTTTGACGATGACACATTCAACGTCGGCAAGAAAAGAATGCTTGAATTATGTGATGAGATAAAAAGAAGAAACATCAACTTGCCTTGGGCTATAATGGCTCGAGCAGATTTAATGGATGAAGAAATACTAAAAGCAATGAAAGAATCAGGGCTTCACGCTTTGAAATATGGCGTTGAATCAAGCTCCCAAGAATTAATAGATGCCTGTAACAAGAAACTTGATATAAAAAAAGCTGAAAAGAACGTTCTTCTCACTAAAAAATTTGGAATCAAAGTCCATCTAACATTTACATTTGGCTTGCCTGGAGAAACAAAGAAAACAATCCAAGACACAATAAACTTTGCTTTGCGGATAAATCCTGAATCTGTGCAGTTCTCGATCACAACTCCTTTTCCAGGCACAACTCTCTTTGATGAGATGAAAGAAAAAGGACAACTTGTATCAACTGATTTTCAAGACTATGATGGGAATTTCAAAGCAGTCATTAAGAATAATAATTTAATGCCTGAGGATTTAGAATTTGCTGTGAGAAAAGCATACAGCACTTGGCATGAACATAAAAATAAAAGAAATCTCTATAGAAAAAAGAGTCCTGTAATTCTACTCAAGGAATGCCTGACAGAACACGGCTTAGCTTACACTCTTAAAAAAACTGCAGTATATGTAACAAGGAGAAGGTTCAAACTTTATAAGAAAAAAAGAAATCTTGTTCTAGAAGGAATTCAAACAGAAGATACAGCACTAATTGGACCTGACTATGTGACACTTGATATTACAAACAAATGTAATCTCAACTGCGTTGCCTGCTGGACTTTCTCATCATTATTAGGAAAAAATAAGCCAAAGAAAGAATGGTTTAAGCAGGAACTCGGTTATGAAAAAATAGAAGAGTTAGTTAATGAACTTGCAGATTTAGGAACAAAAGAGATTAGAATAACAGGTGGAGGAGAGCCATTTCTACACAAAAACATTTTCAGAATTATCAAACTAATAAAAAACAAAGGAATAAGGTGTGACATCACAACTAACTTCACATTATTGAACAAAGAAAAAATAAAACAATTGGTAGAGCTAGATGTCAACAATATAACTATTAGCCTTTGGGCAGACGACAGAAAAACATATACAAAAACACATCCAAATCAAAAAGAAAAAACCTTTGATAAAATAAAAGAAAATCTAATTTATCTAAACAAAATAAAAAACAATACAAAAGTTGTTCTTGCAAATGTAATCTCAAATATTAATTACAGAAATGTTGAAAACATGATTGCTTTTGGAGAAAGAGTTGGAGCAGATGATGTTTATTTCACATTTGTAGACCCGATAAAAGGAGCAACAGATAAATTATTGCTGAATGAAGAAGAGAGAAAAGATTTATTGAAATCATTATTAAGAATTAAAAAAAACAATTATAGAATAAAGATAGACAGTATAAACAATATCATCAGAAGAATTTCTAACCCTGATACAACAAAAGGTCATTACGACAGCAACATGCTTCCAGGAATGAAATGCTACGTTGGATGGTTATTTGCAAGAATAATGGCCAATGGAGATGTTGCTCCGTGCTGTAGAGCCGTTAATAACATAACTGGAAATATCAAAGAGCAAAGCTTCAAAAAGATATGGAATGGATTCTTGCAGAAAGAATTCAGAAAGAATGGATTAAAAATGAGCAAAGAATTCACAGATAAGATAGGATGTTACAAAACCTGTGATAATTGGTGGCAGAACAAAGAAATTTCTAAAAAAACTTTTTAACATAAATACCAAAAACTAAATCAAAGAATCAACATAATCGCATATTACTTCTGTAGCAATCTTATGTCCTTCCTCATTCGGATGAACATGGTCTTCAAATAGTTCTAAGCTGGAGTTTAAAAAATAAGGATAAAGATCAATATATCTTAAAGAATGCTTATAAGCTAAGTCTATTATTATCTCATGTAAAAGAATTAAATTACGTTCTTCATAGAAACTCAGATTATACGGAAAAATGACAAGTATTAGAGGTATCGAATTATTATAACTTATGTCACTAAATGACTTGAATGAGTAATCAAGGATGTTTAAAAAACAAGGATTATAATATTTCTTAATTACAAAGTCTGTATAATAGTCATACTCAAAATCTAAATACTTAGAACAAGTAGCGTTATTTTTGACAAGTAAAAAAATGTCATTAAATCTCTGCTTAGCTTCCTCTTGACTGAGAAAAACTTCCAAATGATATGTTTCTAAATCGTTTAATGAGTATTGAACAACTATAAAATCTGGATTAAAAGTTAAGCCAAATATTTTTAGAAGTTCTAATTCTTGAAGTGTATTATACCCCTCGACAGCAAGGTTCATAACTTCAATCGAATCATTATTTTTATTCAGACATTTTTCGAGCAAGTCTGGAAATGCTACTTCTAATCCAAGACCTACAGCTATTGAATCTCCTAAGACAACTACTTTTTTCTTATTTTCATTAACTTCAAATTCATCATCCCTAAAACCATAAGAATTAGTATTCAAATAGGAAGAATTATAATTTTTTTGATATTCATAAACCAGAATAGTGCTGTTTGATTTAACAAAATAATAATGATTTCCAATAAAATTAACTTTTTCTGTTATCTTAGGATAAATATTTTTAACTTTATGTTGGTCAACAAGTGAAGATATTAATATTGAAATCACAAAAAGTTCCAGAATAACAAATACAACCAAAATAATTTTATAAACAAATCTCTTTTCCATAAATAGTATTACTCACAATTCCTTTAAACATTTTTTGTAATTAAATGACAATAAATAAGCTCATAATAAAAAAATATCATCTAATAATAATTGTTATTCTAATCCTTATCCAAATAATAATAACCACTTTGTTAACAATTAATTCAGAACTTCCAGTTGTTAACTATCTTGAAGAATCGTATCATTCCAAACAAGTTGTAAGGGGTCATGAGTTAGTAAAAGAAAGCTTATTGAATATAAAGACTTTCTGGAATTCAATCCACTATCAACCAATTTATTATTTAATTTCAATATTTTTTACTTTAGTCTTTGGAAAAAATATCTTTAGCATAATATTTGCAAACAATTTGTTTTTCATAATAGCATTAATATCCACTTACAAACTATCCGAAAAGTTGTTTGATAAAAAGATCGCCTTATACTCAACAATAATATTGGCGGTTATACCTGGTTATTTTATTTTATCAAAAGCACTATTACTAGAAAATGGACTCGTAGCTATCTTGCCATTAAGTGTATACTTCTTAATTATGACAAACAGATTCAAAAACAAATATTATTCTATTTTGTTAGGCGTTTCTTTTGGTATTGGAATGTTAATAAAAGTATCATACATAATTTACTTTCTACCAATTTTAATATTCTATTTTATTAACAAAAAAAACTATCTAGAAATTTGGCATAACAAAAAAAATGTTTTTTTATTTATTTTAATTGGAGTTCTATTAATGCTATTGTGGTATGATATATCATTTAGTCAAATTCAATCACAGTTTGCAATAACTTATGAAGAAAGTGGTGAAAAAGGCAGCTTACCAAAAATTTACAACCTAAAGTCATTAATTTTTTATCCTAAAATAATATTCTTTGAATTTCTGCAACCAATCTTGACAACTCTATTTATCATATCAAGTTATATGATTATAAAAAAATATGATAATAAATATTTACCACTTACAGCAATATTTATTCCTATTATTTTGTTTATATTTATTCCTAACAAGCAATTAAGGTTCTTACTACCAATAGCTCCTTTTTTCGCCCAAATCATTGCATTTGGTTTAAAAGAAACCTTAAAGAAGAAATTTCTTGGAATTCTTTTTATGGGACTTATTATTTTATCAACCATAAATCTCGTTTTAATGACCTATGATACAGGAGTTAGTCATATAGATAAACTATCAGCAAATACTAAAAATATTCTTTACTATGAAAATAAGCCAGTTATGTTTGATAAAAATATGAAAAACTTAGATTTAGAAAAATTATTCTCAGAATTAAAAACTTATGAAATAAAAGACTATCTTGTTATAACTTACGAGGATATAGATGCATATCTATTAGATTTTTATTCACACATATATGAAAAAAACCTAACTCTTATAGAATCTTGTTTTATATTTGAAGAAGTAAGTCCTGATCCTATTAAAACTTTTAATATAAATAATTTTAATCTTTTACTAATTTCAAATAAAAAAAACTTTCCTTCAGAAAATAATTTGTACAAAAAAATAAGTCTTGATTGTAGCAGATATCCTGAAAAAAATAATTTTCATGAATTTTATTATCAGATAAACAATTATTTTAGTTATGACAAACCAATAATAATTAATAAAAGAATAACAACCCATATCTATAAAAATATAAAACAAAAACATATATCAGAGATATGATGGAAGAAAAAGATATCTTGTTAGTAAACTGCCCTCCATGGGATACAAGAAGTCCTCCTTTAACTTTAGGTTATTTGGAAAGCTATATTGAAAGTAAAGGTTTCAAAGTAGATGTTATAGATTTCAACATAGAAGCATTTAATGCAAAAAAAAAATACCAGTATTTTTGGGATATGAATCTAAAGAATTACTGGAGAAAAAAAGATGATTTTGATAAAATAGTTGAATTTTTCAAAAAGGAGATTGATGAAGTTGTTCAAAAAATTATAAATAATCCTGCAAAAATAATTGCCTTTGCTGTTAGTGACCCAAGACAAGCAATGAGTATGGTTATAATAAAAAAAATAAAAGAAATAAATCATAACAAAATAACAGTTGTTGGGGGACCATACTATTTAGGAAGAGATACTATTGGAGAAGAAGAGAAGAAACTAATAGACCTTTTTGTCATTGGAGAAGGAGAGAAAGCTATAGTCGAAATAATCAACAGAGTAAAACAAGGAAAATCTATAAAAAATATTCCAGGAACCAAATTATTTCATAAAAGAAAAGAAATAATTAACCAACGTGAGTTTCCAGAAAACAATCTAAAAGATTACGCCTTTCCTAAATATAAAAGTTTTAATCTACAATTATATGAAACAAAATCTATAACCTCTGAGTGGAGTAGAGGATGTATTGCAAAATGTACTTTCTGTCAGAACATAGTTCATGCAAAGACATATAGGTTCAGAAAAGCAGAGAATATTTTTGAAGAAATAAAATATAATGTTGAAAAAAATGGAATTCATCATATGAGTTTAGCTGATCCAACAATAAACGGTAATATTAAGGAATTAGAAAAACTCTGTGATTTATTAATAAAAAACAATGTTAGAGTTAATTGGTCTGGATTAGCAATCCCGAGAGAGAATATGAGTTTAGAACTTCTAAAAAAAATGAGAAGAGCAGGGTGTACAAGACTAGAATACGGTGTTGAGTCAGGGTCTGAAAAAGTTCTTAGGATAATGAAAAAATTCCATACAATAAAAGGTTCTGAAGAAGTGTTAAAAAGAACAAAAAAAGCAGGAATAAAAACAGTTCTTTTCATAATGGTTGGATATCCGGGAGAAACAGAAAAAGACTTTCAAAAAACTCTTGCTTTTTTAAAAAGAAACAGGAAGAGTATTGACTTGGTTAGATCAGTTAACGCCCCATATTTGATGGAAGGAACAGATTTAATGAGCAACCCAAAAAAATATGGAATAATAATACCTGAAGGATCAAAGGCAGATTATCAATGGTACACAACTGATGGAAATACAACACAGCTAAGAGATGAAAGAGTTAAGAAAACTATTGAATTTTTGAAAAAAATGAATATAGCTGCAGAGCTCCACAGCTTGAATGAAAATAAAGAACTAAAAATAAAAGAGAAAAAAAAGATTATTCCATCAACTAATAAGAGAAATACTGTTCTAATGATAATATGTCCTCCATGGGACACAAGAATGCCTCCGCTTGGTTTAGGATATCTGGCTGAATCTGTAAGGAAAAAAGGATTTAATCCAGAAATATTTGATTTGAATATTGAGCTTTATAACAAGGCAAAAAAGAATGAAAAAATTTTATGGAATACAGCATATTTACATAAATGGAGCTATATGGATTTCCATAGAAAACTATTCAAAGAAAACCCTAGAACATTAAAAAAGATTTATAAAATAATAAAAAAAGAAAAACCATTATTAATTTGTCTCTCAATTAATATTGGTAATAATAACTCTTCTTTGGAAATCATAAAATGGATTAAAAAAAGATTTCCAGAATCTAAGATCGCAGTTGGTGGACCAAATATTGATGATAATTATTTTATGAAATCCGAAATGAAAGATTATGTTGATTTTGCAGTTATTGGAGAAGGAGAGATTATTCTTCCTCAAGTTCTTCAGCATATTAAAAACAGACGTCCTATTGATGAAATAGAAGGAATACTAATTCCTTCAAAGTTCAATCAGCTCAAAAATATATTTAGTCCAACAATAGAAGACTTAAACACTATTCCTTTTCCCACCTTCAAAGGATTCAATCTTTCCAAATATGAACTAAAAACACTTCCAATAATAGGAAGTAGAGGGTGTATAAGAAGATGTTCCTTCTGTTCTGATTGTTTGATGTCAAGAAAATTTCGAACAATATCTGCTAAGAAAACTTTTGAGGAAATAAAATTTCATGTAACCAATAATAAAATCAGAAATTTTGACTTTAAAGATCTTATAATAAACGGCGACCTAAAATCGTTGGAGGAACTGTGTGATTTGATAATTCAATCAGGAATTAAAATTTATTGGATTGGACAAGGAATAATCAGGAAAGATATGACTCCAAACCTTTTGAGAAAAATAAGAAAAGCAGGTTTCTCACACATAATATATGGCGTAGAAAGTTTTTCCAACAAAGTATTAAAGTTAATGAGGAAAGGAGTCACTAAAGAACTTATAAACAAAGTACTACAAGACACGCACAATGCAGACATAAAAAGTTCAATAAACATCATTGTTGGTTTTCCTGGAGAATCAGAAGAAGATTTTGAAGAAACAATTTCAGGAATTAAAGAAAATTCAAGATTTATTTCAGGAATTTCAAGTCTAATGCCCTTAACTATCTACGGAAATTCAAATATTCAACTAAAACCAGATTCCTATGGTATAAAGTATCCAAAAGATATTGATTTTACAAAGTGGCTAGATTCAGGAGGGTCAACATTATGGGAAGATAATAATAATATGAACTTTGAGGAAAGAATGAGAAGAATTAATAGAATGATTTCAGTGTTAAACGAACTGAAGATACCTTCTCAGACTTTTGATTTTGGAAATATAGATAAAATCAAAGAGAATATGAAAAATAATTCACTAACAATTAATAATGTTGGACAAGAAACAATTTTAATAAATCCGCCTCCTTGGGGAGTTGAAGATCCACCAACAGGTCTTTCTTACATTGCAACTTATCTTAAGAAGAAAGGAATAAAAGTAGCATGCTATGATATGAATATTAAATTTTACAACTCAGTTTCTCAAGAATTAAAACAACTGTGGCATGTTGAGAACAAAAACTATTGGAAGAATGAAAAAACTTTCAAAGTGCTTATGAATATTTTTAATGAAAAAATAAATAAAACTGCTGAAGAGATAATAAAATTAGATTCACCAATAATCGCAATCAATGTTGTCGATCCAAAGGAAAGAATAACAATAGAAGTAATAAAGAAAATTAAAAAAATAAGGCCTGAAATCAAAATACTTCTTGGTGGTCCAGGAACAAACACTGGAGACGCAAGAAGCTGGTATACCAACAGTATACCAGAGCTAATCGAAGGCTACATAGTTGGAGAAGGAGAAGAAACACTATATGAAGCTACAAAAGCATTGTTAAACAATCAATTAATTAATAAAATACCTGGAATAATAACTTACCAAAATAGAGAATACAATGATTACAAACCAAGAAAACTTCTTCCAATATTCAAAGATAACATCTGGCCAACATATGAAGAATTCAATCTAGAAGAATATCATTCTGACGCCTTAAGAGTTGAATGGAGTCGTGGTTGTATAGCAAACTGTGCATTCTGCAAGGGAAAAACACTTAATCCTGGATACAGATTCAGGAATCCAAAAAGCATAGTTGAAGAATTAGAGTATCATATGAAAAACAACAACAAAAGAAGATTTATAGTTGTAGATTTGACAGTTAACGGCAATTTAAAAAAATTAGAAGAAGTCTGTGACTTAATAATAAAAAAGAAACTAGACATAAATTGGCTTTGTCAAGGAATACCAAGAGGGGATATGAGTCTATCACTTTTGAAGAAGATGAAAAAGGCAGGATGCTACGAGTTTCAATTAGGAGTGGAAACAGGCTCGGATAAAGTTGCTAAAATAATGGGAAAAATACCAACTGTTTCAGAAGCTGAAGAATGTCTAAAATTAACAAGTAAGGCAGATATAAGAACAGGACTTTTCATACTTGTAGGCCATCCTGGCGAAACAGAAGAAGACTTTGACTTAACACTTGAGTTCATAAGAAGAAACAGAGAATATATTTCATATATAAAATCAATAAATGCAGTTCACCTTATTGATGATACTGATTTGAAAGAAAACGCTGAAAAATATAATTTAGTGATTCCTTTTGACAAAAAAAATTCCAAAATGCCAGAGCATGGCTGGCACTATAAATGGAGAACAAAAGACGGAAATACATGGAAAGTTAGAAAAAGTAGAATGAGAAGAATGTATAGTTTACTAAAAGAGCTAAATATTCCATTGGTAGAAACAAACTACGACGAAGGAAAAGAGAACAAAACAAAAGACAACAAATATATCATAACAAAAAAAATAAATGAATTACAAGACCTGCAAAATTTTACAAATCTAGGAGTAAGAACAAACATTAAAGGAAATCCTGTAAAGCTATTCTTTGAATGCTTAAGAGAACACGGCCTATCATTTACTATTGATCGTACAGTATCATATATTAAAAGAGGAATTTAAAAAGAATGAAGGACAAAAATGAAGTTTTATTTGTAATATGTCCTTTCTGGGGAATTGACTATCCTCACATAGGGGTTGCTTATTTATCATCATACTTAAGGTCTAAAGGAATAGTATCAAAAATACTAGACTGTAACATAAAAACTTACCAAGATGTAGATGATAGCCTCAAAAGATTTTGGAATATGAAAACAAACTTTGTTTGGAAGAATCATGACTTTTTTGAATCATATATAGATAAATATGCAAAAGAAATATTATCCTTCAGAACCAAGATAATAGCCTTCTCTGTCATGGCTTCAAATATAAATTTCACTTTGAAACTAATTGAAAAAATAAAAAAAAATGATCCTAATAAAATTATAATCACTGGAGGATTAGAGTCCATACCACCCAAATCAGATTTGATAAGTTATCATATTGTCGGACAAGCTGAAGAAACAATATACAAACTAATACAATCCATAAATAATAATAAAGAAGCTGTTAAAATACCTGGACTAATAATTTATAAAAAGAATGAAATAATTAAAACGCCTGAAAAAAGTTCATTCAAAAATATAAACTCTCTACCCTTCCCAACTTATGAAGAATTTAATTTAGAAGAGTATTGTAGTAACAGTTTAGGTATTTTAGGAAGTAAAGATTGTATAAATAAGTGCGTTTTCTGTAATGATTGGGTTGTTTGGAAACATTATCAATTTAGAAAGGCAGAAAAAATATTTGAAGAAATGAAGTATCATGAAAAAAATAATAAAATCCATACATTCGAATTCTTTGACTTATTAATAAATGGAAACTTGAAAGAATTAGAAAAATTATGTGATATGATAATTAAATCAGGCCTAAAAGTAAGATGGGGAGGAAATGCTGTTATAAGAAATGATATGACTAAAAAGCTTCTAAGAAAAATGAGTTTAGCTGGATGCACACATCTAACATATGGTCTTGAAACAGGCTCAGACAAAATAATTAAAAAAATGGGTAAAAAATTTACTGCACAAGAAGCAGCCATAGTTCTAAAAAACACCTATGAAAATAACATAAAAGCTCACTTAAACTTGATGGTTGGTTTTCCTGGAGAAACAGAAAAAGACTTCAGAAAAACTTTGATATTTGTAAGAAATAATAAAAAATACATTGATAGAGTTATAGGAGTAGCCACTTGTTTTACAATTGGGAACTCAACTTTAGAAAAACAACCTGAGAAATTTGGAGTAAACACATCCATGAAAAACAGTTTATACAAGTGGTACGACAAAAAAGGAAATAATTATGAACTAAGAATGAAAAAAGCTGAAAAACTAGTTTCGTTATTAAATAATCTAAGCATACCGTTAGTAGAAGTCAAAGCCGTATATGAGCAAAAACCAAAATTTAAAGATTCAATAGTAAAAAATATTGAAGAAATAAAAACAAATGGTAATCTTCTAAAACTTTTCTCTGAATGTCTAAAAGAACAAGGACTTCTTTACACTATTAATCATACAATTACTTATATAAAAAAAAGAGTGATAAAAGAATGATTACAAAAAAAGAAAAAAACAAATCGAAAACAAAAGTTCTTATAATAAATTGTCCATTTAGTAGTAATACTCAATCACCACCATTAGGTTTGGCTTATTTAAACTCTGTTTTAAAGAAATATGATTTTGAAACACAAATCATAGATGTGAACATAAATTTATTTTATAAAAACAAAAAATTGTTCTATAAGCTTGTTAGTAAAAACGAGTTAGTTACTTGGGATAAAAAATCAGAGTTTCTAAATCTATATAAACAAATAAAAAATTTCAATAAAGAATTAATTGATAAAATATTATCATTAAAGGCAGACATACTTTGTTTTTCAGTTCACAGAAGTAACTTATTATATTCTGCTGAAATAATTAGAGAAATAAGGAAAAAAGAAAAAAAGGCGTACATAGTATGTGGTGGTCCAAGTGCTAATATCGTTGCCGAAATCCAAATTTTTGATAAAGGACTAATAGATTTATTCATCAACACAAATGATATTGAAAAAATACCAGATATACTAAAGAAAAGAAAGAAACTTGAAGACAATTATAAAATAGAAGACTTTGATGGTAGAAGAATTATTAATTTGCGAAATGAAAACAGAAACTTAAATAAAAGACCTTTTAGCGATTTCAACGATTTTAAGCTTGAAAAATATTCTGAAAATAGACTTCCATTTATAGGAAGTGAAGGTTGCGTGAGAAAGTGTTCTTTCTGTGACGAATTTCAATACCAAAAAAAATTTCTTTCCAGAGATGGAAAAAACACTGCAGAAGAAATTAAACACCACGTTTTAAAGCATAACAAAATAATTTTTGAACAAAATGACTTAGAATGCAATGGAAACCTAAAAGAATTAGAGAAATTTTGCGATGAGATAATAAAAAACAAACTCAATATACAATGGTTTAGTAATGCAATAATAAGAAATGATATGAATAAAAATTTACTAAAAAAAATGAAGTTATCCGGATGTGTTTATCTTAGATATGGATTAGAATCAGGGTCAAATAGAATTCTCAAAAGAATGAAAAAAGGTTTCACAAAAGAGATAGCTAGTAGGGTTTTGCAAGATACTTTTGAATCTGGAATTCAAACCCATATAAATATCATTGTTGGTTTTCCCGGAGAAACAGAAAAAGACTTTAATGAAACACTATTTTTTCTAAAACAGAATAAAAAACATATCAGCATAGTTCCAAACACATTTACATATATGGTAAGTCCAAACTCAGAAATACAAAAAAATTATGAAGATTATAATATGATTATACCAAAAAATGAAAAAGGGTTCTTCTTGTGGAAAGATAAACAAGGAAATGACCATTATCTCAGAAAAAGAAGATTTGAAAAAACTTTGAAATTTTTAACAGAAAATAATATCGCTCACAACAAAATCAATGCTACTAATAATAAGGACATAATAATTAACTCAAGAAACAATAAGATTAAGAAAATAATCACCCAAATGATTCAGTTCACAAAAATATATAACCCTAGTATACAGAAACAATGAAAAAAATAAAACTTTTTTCAAATTATTTGAACGAATATGTAATAAGGTATACTTTTTTGAGAACAATTAATTATGTGGCTAGAAGTTTCGGATTTGAAAAAAACAATATTGAAAATATGCCCCTAATAACAGGCATTCTAAATGAAAAAACTCTTTGCGGTCCTGAACTAGTACAGCTAGACATAACTAACGACTGTAACAGTAGCTGCGTTGGTTGTTGGCTTCATTCACCATTACTTAAAGAAATGAAAATAAATGATGCTGAAAAGAAAATGAATATTTCAATAAAAAAAGTGGCGAAAACATTAAAGCAATTAAGAAAACTAAGAACTCAGAGAATTATTCTGTCAGGCGGTGGAGAACCATTCATGCATCCTAAGATTATGAAAATAATTGAGATGATAAAGGAGTTAGACCTTGAGTTGACAATAATAACCAATTTTAACCTCTTAACAAAGGAGAAAATTAAAAGACTCGTAGAACTGAAAATAGATGAAGTCTTTATCAGTGTTTGGGCAGGAACTCCAGAAATTTATGTGAAAACACATCCAAATCAAACAAAAAAAAGTTTTGAGAAACTAATAAAAGATATCAAATACTTAATGAGTTTAATAGGAGAAGAAAAAATACCAAAGGTTAGACTTCTAAATGTTATAACAAACACCAATTATAATGAATTAACTAAAATGGTAACATTCGGTCAAGACTTAGAAGCTCATGAGATAGAGTTTACGATAGTAGATACTATTAAAGAAAAAACAGACAGTTTATTGCTAAATAAAAAACAACAAAAAAAATTACAAAAACAGATAGAATCTTACAAAGAAAATGACTTTACAAAAGTTTTTGGTCTAGAAAGATTTAAGACAAGACTTGAAGACAAAAGATTAACAAAAGGACATTATGATAAAGCTTTGGTTGACTCAATCCCATGCTATGTAGGCTATTCATATGCAAGGATAATGGCTAATGGAAATGTTATCCCTTGCTGCAAAGCTGCAAAGCACCCTCTTGGTAATATCAATGAAAAAAGCTTTAAAGAAATATGGTTTGCAGACAAATATGAAGAGTTTAGAGTTATGGCTAAGAATGTTAAGAAAAAACATCTTTACTTTAACAAAATAAACTGTTATAAGGGTTGTGATAATTACATGGAGAACAAAAAGATTCACACAATAATCAATAAACTTTCTAAGAAGGAAAAAGAGATCCTAACAGTAAAATGATCAACAAATTAAAGGACTTAAAACAGCAGGCAAAGATTGCCCAAGGCATTCTAGACAGAAAAGTCCATACAGGTCCTTGGACTGTTCAGATTGATTTGACAAATAAATGTAATAATGACTGTCTTGCATGTTGGTGTCACTCACCATTGCTTGGAAATAAAACGATGAAGCCTGAAATTAAAAAAAGGTTTTTATCTTATGAGACAGCAATAAAGATGATAGACGATCTTGACGAATTAGGAGTAAGAGACATATACTTCACTGGCGGCGGAGAACCATTCATGCATCCAAGAATTCTTGACATAATGAAACACATAAAAAGTAAAGGAATACACCTTGATATGAGCACAAACTTTACATTAGTTAATGAAAAAATTTCTGATCAACTAATTAACATTGGAATTGACCACATGAACCTTAGCTTATGGTCAGCCACACCCAAAACATATGCAAAGCAACACCCAAACAAGAATGAAGATACCTTTCGAAGAATGGAAAAGATGATAGATTACATACATCAAAAGAAAAAAGAAAAAGGTGTTACAAAGCCAGAGTTAGGGATGTACAATGTTATAACAGTTCATAATTATAATGAAGTTGACAAGATGTTAGAGTTTGCTTTTAGACATAAGATGCACGACATTGACTTCACACCTGTTGATACTGTACCAGAAAGAACAGACATTCTAAAACTTAAAGCGGAGCATAGGAAGAGAGTAGCAGAGAAAGTAAGAGTAATGCCAGAGCAAATACTTATGTTTGAGAAAAAACATAATCATCAGTTAGAGTTCAGGAACTATCATAGTTTCTTGAGAAGAATGGAGAACCCAGATGCAAATGACGCTAATTACGATACAGACATTCTGGACCAATTACCATCATGCTATGCAGGCTGGACATTTTCTCGCGTATTAGCCACAGGAGATGTCAATTCATGCTTAAAATCATTCAAAATACCAATAGGAAATATTTATGAGAAAAGCTTTAAAGAAATCTGGCTAGGAAAAAAGCAACAATGCTTTAGGAAGCATACAATAGACTATGATAAAAATAACCCTTACTTCAGAAATATGGGTAATGATAGAGAAAGTGAAGGACAAGGATGCTATAAAATATGCGATAATCTAGGTTTCAATTTATTGGTAAATGATAAAATGAGCAGATTAGGTCCTGTTGAAAAACAATTGCTAAAAGTTGCAAGGCATATATAATGAAAATATCTATTTACATACCATGCTATAATTCTGAAAAGACAATAGAAAAATGTATTAAAAACTTAAAGAATCAAAGTCTAAAACCAAATGAAATCATTCTGGTAAATGATGGCTCAACAGATAAAACAACTGAAATAGCAAAAAAATGCAAAGTCAAAATTGTGAATCACAAAACAAACAAAGGAATTGCAGAGGCAAGAAACACTGCTTTAAGAGCTTCTAAAAACAATATTATAGCAGGAATTGATAGTGATACAATTGCTGATAAGAATTGGTTAAAGAATCTCTACAAAACAATGCAAAAAGAAAAAGCTGTTCTTGTTGGTGGAAAAATAGTGGAGAACAAAAAAACTTTTACTGGCAGATGGAGAGCAAAACATCTGAAGCAAGACTGGAAGAATAAAAAAATCATAAACCCAAAGTTCATTGCCGGAAACAATTTTCTATGCTCAAAAAAAGTATTTCTAGAAATAGATGGGTATGATAAAAAGTTTAAAACCAACTATGAAGACGTTGATATATCGCAAAGATTAAAAGAAAAAAACTACAAAATAGTTTATGAACCAAAAGCTGAAGTAAAACACACACAAAAAGACAATGTTACTAGTGTTCTAGATAGACATTGGAGACATATGTTGTGGGATTATCCAATACCCGATAATGTTTTCAGAAAGATTCTGAAGATTCCTATAAATCTCTACACAACTTTAAAGTTTTGGTTATCTGACTCACTAACAAAAGCAGAACTCATACCTCTAGATATAATGTTATTCTTCCACCATACGATAAAAGACTTCAGGTATAGAAAATAAATATTTATAAATCGTCTCTACTTCTCAAAAGTGAAAAATGTCCAAAATAATTATGTTCTCTCACAGACCAGTTTTTCAGAAAGGAATGACATCAGGGCCTGGTATAAGAATATTTGAGATTGCAAAAGCACTGCAGAGAAAAGGTCACAAAGTTTTTATTGCAGAAAGTAAAAGAGAAAAAGAAGAATTAAAAGAGAATATTAACTTTGTTACTTGGAATAATAACCTATTAAATAATATAGAAAAAAAATTCGACGTTGCATTTATACAGGTTTGGTGTAATGACCCTACCTTTCTAAGTAAACTCAACTCAATTCCAACCATAGTTGATATTTATGCACCTTATCTAGTTGAACACATATATTATCATTATAAACTAAACAATGTTGGATTAAATGATTTCAGAGATAATGTTATGATTCCATTTTACCTTCCTTTTCTTCAAGGAGATTTTTTTGTATGTGCAAATAAAGAACAATTTGATTATTATTTAGGAATATTAACACTACTAGGAAGAATTAACCCTTCTATAAGTAATAAAAGAATAATAGATATTGTGCCTGTAGGTGTCAGTAAAAAAAAGCCAGAGTTCAAAAAGAATGTCTTAAAAAAAATAATTAAAAACAAAAAAATAATTATTTGGCCTGGAGGATTCTTTCCATGGTTTGATCCATTAACTGCAGTAAAATCAATTGAAATAGTTAAAAAAAAGTATAAAGACATTGCACTAGTTTTTGTTGGTTCTTATAATCCTCTAGCTCCAAAAGCATTAACATACAAATATGTAAAAGAAATTAAAGAATATGTTAGAAAAAAGAGATTATTAAATAAAAATATTTATTTTTTACCTTGGCAAAACCATAAAGATTATCAAAACATTTATTTTGAAGCTGAATTAGCTGTGATCAGTTATAAAAACAATCTAGAAGCAAAACTTTCATCAAGAACAAGAACAACAGATTGTTTTTGGGGTAGACTTCCTGTAATCTGCACAGAAGGAGATTCCATTTCTAATTTGATAAAAAAAGAAGGACTGGGATTAACTGTCCAAGAAAAAAATTCGAATGAATTAGCTGATAAAATAATTTTCTATTTAAAAAACAAGAGAGAACTAGAAAAAACTAAAAAAAGAATTGATAAATTCACAAAAACTTTTTTTTGGGATAGAATAATAGAACCTTTGCATAAATTCTGTTCAAAGCCAGAGATTGATAAATACAAAGATAAGTTCTCTCCTTATAATTTAATATATGAAAAAGAAAGGTCTATTAAAATAATCGAAAGACAACTAGAAAAAAAGGACGAACAAATAAAAAACAAAGACGAACAAATAAAAAACAAAGACGAACAAATAAAAAACCAAGTTGAGCTACTCAGAAAAAAGGACAAAGAAATAAGCGAACTATTCAAAATAGTAAACAGTCAAAAGAAAACTATTGAAAAACAAGCAAACATTATTAGACAATTCAAAGCTTCGATAGTTTATCCACTTTACAACCTAACAAGTAGAGTTGGAAGAACAAAGATTGGTAAACTATTGACAAAAATAATCAAATAAATACTATTTATACTCCCATTTATGTGGGATAGAAACAAATCCATATTTTTCTTTTGTTGTTCCATTCATTATGCTGAAAGAGTGCATCATATAATGTCCATCAAAAACTTTCTTTCCATTATAATCCAATACAGCAAAACTAACATAGTATTTTCCTGAAATAAAAGGGTTAGAAGGAATTACAAATCTAACAACTCCTTTCTCTTTCGGCCTGTTCAATACATATCCTGAAAACGTTGTATTAGGACCTGTTATCAAAATACCATCTTCTGAATATATTCCAACACCAAACATCGGTTTTTTTGTGGTAACATTCATCTTATAGTCAATTTCAAAAACGATTTTTTCTCCTGATCTGAAAGTATCAGTTTTTTTATCTGAACTATTAAGAATTTTGATAGAAGTTAATTCCATATCCTTGGAACCGTATCTTTTAGAAGAAACAGATTTTGTATCCTTTAAAGAAGATAAATACATTTTAATCGCTTTTTCTGGTTCACCAAAATACTTATTCTCACCTTTATCTAAATATAAACATTTATCACAGAAGGAGTCAATGAAATTCAAATCTTGAGAAACAAATATTGCTGTCTTCTTTTCTTTTTTATATTTCTGAAGTTTTTTAAGACATTTTTCTCTAAATGACAAATCACCAACTCCAAAAACTTCATCTATCAATATTACATCAGGGTCTGTCAGAATTAGTATTGAAAAAGATAAACGAAGTTTCATACCTGTTGAATAATGTTTAGTCTTTACATCAATAAACTTTCCTAAACCAGAAAAACGAACAATTTCTTGATACTTTTTTTTTATAATTGACTTTCTAAAACCCATAATTACACCTGATAAGAAAATGTTTTCTTTTCCAGTAAGTTCAGGATTAATATCTGAACCTAACTCGATTATTGGAAGAACACTTCCTTGGGTAAATACTCTTCCTTTTGTAGGTTTCATAATATCTGCGATTATCTGAAGAAGGGTTGTTTTTCCAGCACCATTCGGACCCATAACTCCTATAATCTCGCCTTTTTTTATCTCTAAATTTATATTCTTTAAGGCATGAATTATCTCATAGTTATTTTTTCCATGAATTATGTCCTTAAAAGTGCTAAAAAGAGTCTTATCATCCTCATGTTTAATCCTGAACTTCTTATAAGCTCCTTTTAATTTTATGGCATAAGTCATATATCCTCCACAAAGCTATCTTTTTTCTTTCTGAAAGTATAATACCCAAAAACAAATATTATAATAGATGTAGCCAATGTTATAACGTAATTCTCTAAATCATGGATATAATTATACAAAACAACAAAACGTATATCTACAACCATTCTAGCTAATGGATTTAATAGGTAATACCTAAGGTATTCAAAAGGGATTATCTCTAAAGGATAAATAATTGGTGTTATGAAAAAACCTATTAACAAAATAAAAGACCAAATGTAAATAATATCTCTGTATTTCACATATAATGTTGAAAGAAAAAAAGAAAAACCTAGAACCAATAAAAACAATTGAATAAAATATATTGGAAGCATTAATATCTTATAAGAGAATCCGACTTTGAATATTAACATAAAAATGAAGAAGAGAAGAAAATTAAGAAGAAAAGTGATAAATGAAGCTAAACAAGAACTAATTATTATTGTTTCTCTTGGAAAATTAAACTTCTTAATAAGTCCGCCTTTACTAATCAAAGAAATCATACTTCCATTTGTTGCTTCACTAAGAAAGTTCCAGATAATAATACCTAACAACAAGTAAAGTTGATAATGAGGAATATCAAATTTTATTATAAGTGAAAAAACTATGTAAAGAGTTACAAGCATTAATAAAGGATTAAGCAAAGACCAAAAATAGCCTAAGATAGAACCCTGGTATTTTAACTTTAACTCAACGATTGTAAACTCTCTGATAAGAGACAAAGCGTGTTTCACCCTCATAAGAACTAAACAACCTGTTTTAGTATAAAAAAGTTATCAAAAACCAAAAGAAATAATAAGCAGACAATATAATCAAAAAAGTAATGACAGTTGAAAATCAAAAGTTGAATTTCTTAGAGTTTGAAAATAAAGAGCTAATTCTTAAGAGTTACCCTCAAAAACTTTTTATCGAGATTACCAAGAACTGCAACTTGAAATGCATTATGTGTGATACCAGAAAGCAAAGATATAGCAGAAAATATGATATGGACTTTGGATTGTTTAAAAGAATCGCTGATAAACTATTCCTACATGCACAACAAGTTGATTTAAGAGGTTTTGGTGAGAGCACAATCCATCCGAGATTTGAAGAATTTGTTGACTATGCGCTTAAATATGATTGTGATTTCGGATTGGTAACTAATCTCGCTTTAAAAAAAGATTCTCTATGGAGAAAACTTGTAGAGAAAAATTTCTGGTTGGGGATATCAATTGATGGAGCAACAAAAGAAATATTTGAAAAAATAAGAAAAGGCTCAAAATTTGAAACAATAATTCACAATTTAGAATTAATACAAAAAATAAGAGACAAAAACAATATTAATCCCTGGATGATATACTTCCTTGTTACCTTACAAAAAAAGAATATTGACGAACTAGAAAATATAATAAAATTTGCACACAAATTTGGAATTAACAGAATTGAACTTAGTCCAGTACAACTTCCTTTTTTTAATTATAACAAACTAGAGTTTCACAAAGAAAGAACCGAGAAAAACCTAAAAAAAGCAATAGCATATGCAAAGAAAAACAACATCAGAATATTATTTCATGGAGACCTAACTACTGGAGAAATAGAACAAAAAAACTCCCAAGTTACAAAAATAAAGAGATGTAAACACCCATGGACTCATCTGTACATTGCATACGATGGAAGGATAGGACCTTGCAATATGATGCCTTTAGTTCTTGGGGATTTGAAAAAAGAAAACTTCAGAGAAGAGTGGAACAACAAAGCATTCCAAAGATTCAGAAAGTATAACGACACAAAGTTTAGATATAGAGTCTGCAACTGGTGCTACAAGAACAGATATGATCATTTCTAAAAATAACTATTAAGTTTTTTCTTTTTCTTCAAAATTTTATTGATATTAATCAGATTCCAAAAAATTCCTTTGAACAAATAATAAAAAAGAATAAACCTATTCCTATCAATTAATTGTTTATGCTTTCTGAATAACAATTTAAACTTTTCAAACTTACTCAGACTTCTATCATAATGTGACCAATCGAACTTATCAAAGTTGAACAAAGCACAGACAAAATTTGATATTAAAGAAGAGAAATGAAAAGGATGAATAATATTTTTTTTATTAACACCAAAAAATTTTATTATCCCATAAAAAAGATTCTTGTTCTCAAGATAAAATCTTATACCATTATAACTAGCTTTTATCTTATGGATTACAACTGCATCATTTATATATTTAGATCTTAAGCTGAACAAATTACATCTTAAGAAGAAATCGGCGTCTTCCAGATATATTCTATAGTTTTCATCAAACAACTCATCAAGCTTTTTTACAGAATCTTGTTTTATCATAAAGCAAGTAGATATTTGAGGAAATCTCTCTTCTTTACTAATCGGATGCATGAGTCTTCCATTCTCATAAACAATCTTAGGAAAAAAAATATCAAACTCTTTGATTTTTTTTAACAACTTATTAATACAATTATTTTTTAGTATAATATCATTATCAACAAACAAAACAATATCTGAAGAACTTTCTTTGAAACCAATATTTCTAGAATAAGCAGCTCCTTTTGTCTCATTATTATTAATTACTTTTACTTTGTCAAGTTTCAAATCTTTTCCAGAATCATTTACAACAATTATCTCTGCTTTAATCTTCTGTTTTTTTATTGACTTTAAACACTCTTTTAGTTCAGCATAACCAGAAAGATAAGGTATAACAATCGAAATCATTTCAAGTCTCCATAAATTTTCTCAACTTTTCTTCCAATCTTATCTATGCTATACTTTTGGGCTTTCAAAACATTATTGCCAACAAACCTAGTGTAAGATCTTTTTTTCTTCAATAAATAAGTAATTTTTTCAGCAATTTCTTGTGCATTAAGACTAACTACAAAACCAGCTTTGTTCTTGTTTATCACATCTTCTGCAGCATTCCACTTGTGACTCACACCAATCACTGGCAATCCGCAAGCCATTGCCTCAATCACAACAATGCCAAAACCTTCAAGTATTGAAGGAAAAACAAAAATCTTGGATGACTTCATATGAGCATAGACATCTTCCCCTTTTGACAAGAAATCTTTGAAAATAATATTATCGCTCACTCCTATCTTTTTTGCTAATTCTATGAGTTTTCTCTTTTCAGGACCCTTACCTATTATCAAGCATTTAATTCTCGGAAATTCATGTGTAAGCAATCTTACAGCTTTTACTAAACAATCAATATTCTTATGAGGTAATAATCTGCCACAGAACATTAAATCAAATTTCTGCTTTGAAGGTTTGACAGAGTCTATTAACTCAAGATTCAAGGCATTAGGAACAACATGTGTTTTTGCTTTAGGATTGATTTTTAACAATCTCTTCTTTGTTCTTTCAGAAACAACGATGTGATTCTTAGAAAGTTTCGAAACAAGCCTTTCAATAATCTTACCAAAAAATCCTTTGAAGCCAAGGTAATAAGTCCAATAATCACCCCATACCTCATGCCATGTGAGAACTAAGGGTTTTCTCTTTACAACAGAATAAAGTTTGCATATGAACGTGTGAAAGAATGGGAATGCAGTACAATCAATAATATCAAAATCGCCTTTAAAAAGCGGTTTAAACAGCTTTAAAGCGAAAATCATAGGCTCATCATAGCTTCTTCTACCACTTTTATACAACTTCTTAGATTTATACACTCCATGCATAACTATTCCATCATACTCAATAGTGTCTTCTCCTTTCCAAAGCTTTGCTCCAAAGAAATGAACCTCATGACCCCTACTAATAAGTTCCTTAGCTAACAAATAATTCCTAGCTTCACCACCCCCAACATTAAAAGGGTAAATCATGTCGTAAATCATAGCGATTTTCATTTTTAACTAGAAAAGATGAAATTATTTATAAACTTCTTCTTATTTACATTTGTAAATATCAAAATAACCTCATCTTTTGACTGAAGTTCAAAAAGGAGTCATTTTTTGGCATTTTTTATGTAATATATAAGTTACTAATTAATCAACATATTTATGAGTTTAGAAATGAACAGGATTAGAGAAGTATTAATTGAGGGGGTAAATATACTAAAATTTAACTGGGGAAGTTTAAAACCTATTAAGGGTCCAGTAAGAGTGACTTTAACACTAACAAATAGATGCAATGCAAGATGTATAATGTGCGATAGATGGAAGAACAAGACTAAAGAACTACCAACAGAGAAGTGGAAAGATATTATCTCGCAATTGAAAATTAGCGGTGTCAGAGCTCTAACTTTCTTGGGAGGTGAAGCTTTTTTAAGAGACGATTTATTTGAACTGATACAGTATGCTAAAGAAGAAAATTTAAGCACAACCCTTATTACTAATGGTTTATTATTAACTTATCACGTTGACGATATTATCAGTTCTGAGGTAGATTCAGTTATAGTTTCATTGGATTCTACAAATGAGAAGCAACATGACAAAATAAGAAAATGTCCAGGAAATTTTAGAAAACTTATGGAAGGATTGAAAATGTTGCTTTCGAAAAGAGATAAAAAGCCATACATATATTTCAGTTTTACTATAAATAATAAAAATGTAAAAGAAGTTGAAAGAGTTTTAAAATTGGCGAAAGATATAAACGTGGATGGGGTAAATTTTGGCATGGTTCATGATTACTCTAACAATTTACCCATTGAGATTGCTAATGTGGATTTGAAAAAACTCCAAGAACAAATAAACAAGATGAAAGAATATAAAGAACTACTGACATATCCTGTAGAATTTTATCAAAAATTTAAACTCTTCAATAAAAATTCTAAAGAGCTTCATAAGAAATTGCGCTGTAGTTCAGGTTATTTTTTTACTAGAATTACACCCGATGGAAAAATTCTTCTTTGTAATTCTAATTCATTGCAACCGATTGGGGATTTAAAAAAAGATGCTTTCAAGAGTATTTGGAACTCCAAAAGTTCTATCTCAATGAGAGAAAAAATAAAAAATTGCTCTAATTCCACCTGTTGGCTTAGGTGTAATGGCCCTATTGATATTTTTGTAAGCAGTATGAGAAATCCAATTGCTTTGTTTAAATTTATAAAAAACAACTCTCATTTTATAAAATTTGTTATAAAAAGAAACATAGGATAAGTCCTGTTTTTAATTTGGGGGAAGCAAGTATGAATAAAGTTCAAAGATTGATTCAAAAAACTATATTCTATACAAATCCCTACTTTCCTTTTAAATATCTCAATAGATTGGCATACATAGTAGTACTTAAGCTAGCTATTATCTACTTAAAAAAGATTCCCCAAATCCAAAGTATCTTACTTAGAGGATCAATGGCCTCAGGAAATTACACCCCTGGTTTAAGTGACATTGATTTAATGTTTATAATTAGGCCGTTGTCTGTGAAAGACGAAATTAATTTTTTAAAGCTTTTTTGGAAGCGTTTTAAGTTATTACACGCCATATTCCCGCTGTTTGCTGAAATCAGAGTAATGAATGAAGAGGAATGGAAGTGCATTTGCAAGTGGGGATCAATCATAAAGATTGCAGGGTCCAAAGTAGTGTGGGGAAAGAAAATAAAATGTGATTTGAATATTGATAAACGAAAGATAAAACTTGATTTTTTGATGACAGCTTATTATTGGTATCCACACATTCATTATATTATATTATTACATCCTAATTGGTGGCCTTTAAGTGTTATTAAAAAAAGGATGTTTGAAAAATTTGTTTTAATGTCACAGAGTAAACTCCATTTCCCACAACCAGATATAAAGAAAGATGCTAATAAATTATTTCCAGAATTACTTAAAGATAAAAATAGTGATAAAGTAAAAAAAATGATTGAATGTGTTAACTTAAAAGAAAATTTTGATGCAGATATACTTTCCTTCAGTATTAAGTATTTAAGCAAACTCTCTAGGAATTTTAAAAACGAAACTCATGACAACACAAGTTCTTCACCTTGGAAACTCACCAAACATAAATTTGAACAAGAGACGAAAGAAAAAGTACTTCAACATGTTAATTCGTTTGTTGGGGTATTATCTAAGCAAGCATCTACAGTTATTGATTCTATTATTTTAAGTTCATCTGGTTGTAAAAATTATGATTATAAGCTTTATATTTTAATGAGTGAGAAAATAAAAACTAAAAACCTAAAAAAATTGTTAGAAGAGTTTATTGAGAAAATTAACAGCAAAGATAATGGACTACCATCAGAATTTTTTGTAAATTTTAATTTCCCTTTATTTGTTACTAAAGACATGTTTAGTACTCTATATGCCTTTCATAAAAGCCCATTAGAATATTTTTATTTTCAGAAACATATGACTGTAATTCAGGGATCAGATAACATTAAAATAGAGTCTGCTCCTGCTGATTTATTGAAGTACAGTTTGCTTTCTTATATTTCAAGGATACTTGTAGATATCAGAAGAAAATTTAAATCTTTCAGGTCAAAGACTCCTAAAATAAATTTCATAACAAATATGATTGATTACGTTACAGGAATCTTCCCAGCAGCGAAACTTATTTTAGATAAAGGAATAATTACTACAACACCAAAAGAAACTTTACACGAATATTGTGCTCATTACGACGATGAATATAAAAAGTTTCTAGTCTCTTTTTATGAGCAATATGTCAAAAAAGATATTGATGACCTAATGAAAGTTGACGCAGATAAATTGTATTTTTCAGTATACCCATATCTTAAAAAAGAAATGATAAAATTACAAAAATTAATGGAATAGTATATTCATAAAGCATTTTCTTCTTCCAAGAATCTTAATATTGCTGATTTATTTTTTTCAAAATTATTTACTGTATAAAAAACGTAAAATTTGACTTTTAGTAATAATCTAAAAGAAAGAAAAATTCTTTGTATAACATATTTTAATTTTTTTAATAAAAAAAAGATATCGGGTCTTATAATAAATTCTCGTATTTGAGGAATTCCAAAGCCAATAACAAAATCAATAAATAAGCACTTTATAGAAAAGGATAGACTAGCTTTTCTTATCAATGGATCTTTACCTGAATATTTTTTCCCAAGAAAGATTCTTGAAAGAGGGACAGGATTTCCTATTCTGTTTTTGAAATAATCTAAATCCAGAAGAGTTTTTTTACCATATTTTCTCCTATGCATCACGCGAGTTTTTTTAAATTGATATTTTAAATGGCTAATATCATTAATTCCAATTCTGATAGGAAATGGCCAAATATTAAAATTTTTGTCTATAAAAGGGGTATCATCAGAAAGAATATAAAAATCTTTAGATTTTAGCAATTCAATCCCAAGAGAACTTTTTCCTCCTTTAAGTGGAGCCATAAACAGATAACCTTTATTATACATTGAAAAACCAAAGGAATGAATTCTATAGATGCCTTTTTGCTCTAATAGTTCTCCAAGTTTTGATTGAATAAACAAATAAGATATTTCATACATAACATCAAAATTATTAGAATAAATATCTGCAATGTCATTTTTATAATTATAAACAACTAATACTCCATCATCATAAAATATATACAAGAAATTTTTTTTAGAATAAACTTGATAATCTTTTCTAGAGTAGAACTTTCTTTTAGGTAATTTATTTATTGGAGGTTCCTTAAAATAAACATTCAATTTTGCAAGGATATTTGTATTTCTTTTATTAGAAAGAAAATATTCAAAATCTTTCTTAAGATTATTAACAATTTTAGGATAACCCATGACTTCAAAAGTAACACCATAAAAATCTAATAATATCTTTTTTAGATTAGTTTTTTGCATGGTATTCTTCACATACTATTTTGAAATCATCTAAAGAGAGGTAACAATAATGGAATCTGGGATTTGAGAGATAATAATATATTTGAGAATTTTTAAAAATAAAAATGTCGCTATCACAAAAATTTCCCTCACAAAGATTAGATTTTTGAATATTCCAAGAATAATCATAGGAATAAACACCTAAGATTTGAACAAATATGGAAATTACTAGCAGTATCCCAAATAGGTATTTCAGTAAAATTTTATCTTTTGACCGTTCAATAAAAGGAATTAGCATTAAACATAAGAACGGAAGCGTTTCTAGTGTTAATCTATATCCAAACACCCACCCTCCATGCCAGTAGTTGTACTTTGAAAAAAGAAAAATTAGAACTACTGTTGAAATAAAAGAAATAACCCAGAATCTTCTCAAGTTTGTATTTTTGTAATTTTTAAAAACCAAAAAAAATCCTACCAATGATAAGATTAATACTGGTGAAAAGAAAAAGAGTCCTCTACTAGGGCTGACTATCAATCCTAAAAAACCTTTCAAAAAAGGAGTTTTCCATGCGTGTGTTGCAAAAAAAGAATTAGCATAATATCCTAAGTAATACCTGAAAGCACCACCTATAAACTTATAAAACAAAAAGCCGACTATAATTAACTCTAAAGTAAATAAAAATGCTAACACTTTTCTTTTCTTAACAGAAATCATTATTTTCCATATAAAAATCATAAGCAAATAATACAATACCAAAACAAGCAATGATAGCCCTAAGACAGTAAATAAAGATAATGTCGTAGCATTATAAAAATTATAAAAAAAGAAAAAAGCAAGTCCTGGGAGAGTACCTAACAAATATTTCTTGAAGCCTGAAGAATAATATAGAATTACATATGTAGTAAAAGCAATAAAGAATATAACATTAGGCGGTCTAGAAATAAAAGCAAGAACAAGAAAAAAACCAGCATAAAAAATATACGATTCGTCTTTCAATAATTTTATTATAAAATAAACTGACAACACTAAAAAGAAAACACTTACTGTGTGAGTCCATAAATCTTGGCTTAAAACACTCCAAACACTAGTTGCAAAACTAAAAACTATTAATACAAAAAATGAATTTTTTTCAGAAGTTATTTCTCTGCTAGTCAGAAATATGAAGATTGCAGACAAAGACATCAAAACTGCTGCTGTTAACTTTGTTAGATAAGGTAAAAAGCCAGAAAAATCTATTCCTAAGAAAAAAAGTGCGAAGTAAAAAGGTAAAGGAAACAAGTCCCTCATAGGCGGAAAAACAGAAATAAAATGGTTACGAGGAGTCAACATTAAATAGTAAGGCATATTTCTGTGTGATACATGTTCTCTATCATTCAAAAGAATTTCAAATTCATCTAAATAAAAATCTCCTTCTAATAACAAACTCAAAGGAACATACCTTGCGGGGATGTTATCTGCAGAGGTTAATATTCTGAAATTAGAGAAGTAAATTAAGAATATCAGAATAAAAAAATAAACAACTTTCCTTTTCACAAAATGATTTTTCAATTTTAACAAAGACTTGTTGAGTTTCATCTTTTACCAGACTATAACATTCTTAAGAAAAACATCGACCCTCATGAAAACTAAAAACAATTAATTCTTTAAATAATTTATTAGAAAAATGATGGGCCCGCCGAGATTTGAACTCGGGACCACTCGATTTCTAAAGAATTTATCAGTCGAGCACTCCACCAGACTAAGCTACGGGCCCAAAAAACGCCTCCGGCCGGAATCGAACCGGCGACCAAACGGTTAACAGCCGTTCACTCTACCGTTGCTCCACATCTGTAAATACAGGTTGTGTCTAAGCTACGGAGGCGCGATTCGGTTGTACAATTGTACAAAACCTGATACTACAAAACTATTAATTTGTTTATAAAACTTTCTGCGATTCTCAGGAATGAAGAACACAACACGATAACCTGCAGCCTCATAATTCTTGATTTTAGTTTTTAAGTGATTAAGTTTCTTTTTTGTAGGATTATTCCAAAAAGTACACTCAATAATAATATTACTAAGAAGAAAATCTGGAAAAAAAACACGATCTTTAATCCTTAAATAGGGCTCATATTGAAAATTTATATTTTTTAGATGTAGAAAATCAAAAACTTCTTTCTCAAGTTTATTTCTCACTTTGACTCCTGAAATAGTTAATACTTTGTATCCGCCTATCTTTTTGAATTTATTATATTGGTCCAAATAATACTTTTTTGGATGGTTTAATTTCATATCTTGATGCCATATGGAACTACCTTTGCTCAACTTTCTTATTGTTTCAGTTAATTCATTTTTTGAAATCTTTTTCTGTATCAAACTAATTCCGCCTTTTTTCCTCCCCCAATGTTCTGGAAGTTCCATAAGAATGCCAGATTGAAGTTTGTTAAAGTCAATATTTAAAAAATCAGCGAGTTTTTTTGCACGAATTTTTGGCAGATTAGTAATCTCAAGTTTATATTTGTAAAAAGAAGACTTTGGAATATCAAGAATGAGCCCCAAGTTTCTTTCAGTACCTGCTTTTTTGATTGCTCTTAAAACCAATTCTTTTTGTTTGCCCTTTTTAAATTTTAAAAACATTTTATCTTCATTACGAATATTTAGATAAAATGTTTCATATTAAAAAGTGTTACGAAAGAATGTCCAGTGCTAATGTAAAGAAACAAAAAAAAATGCTAAGAAAACACACGTTTGAGAACTAAATTTTGGTTTATATAATTTTCTACTTCTTTTTCTTCTCAATAACTTTCAAGGCAAAAGGTAAAAATAATATGAAGTAGATTACTGCAAAAATCATTCCTGCGTTCGTATGGAAAGCATTAAGCGCAAAATCTGATGATACTTTTGCACCTATTATTATTAAAATGTAGACTCTTAGAATATTTAATAAGAAAATTCCTATTATTCCGGGAATATAAATAAGCAGAGCTTTCCAGAAATGAATTTTTCGCCAATGGAATACCATTAACATAAAATAAGCTAAAGTAAACAAGCCCATGCTATCAACACCAGAACAAACATCATAAATGCCTGCAACAAATCCTGGTATTCCAACTACAGGCACATCTGCTGATAGATTAATGAAAGTTCTAAAACCAGTTATCTTAAACACAAAGAACAAAGTATTAGCTACAATGCCTGCAAAAAACTCCCATTGCGATTTTACAAACTCTGAAAACCAGTAAACCCAGTAAGCAAAGATTGTAGAAAAGAATAGTTCCCAATAAGATTTTCTTATTATAAATTTACTAAACTTTAAACCAAAGACAGCAATAAATAAAGAGACAATTCCTAGAATTCTGAATATAAACCCTAATTTAAACAGTAAAGTGTAAAAAAAGCCATTATCTGTTACAATATACCATAGAAATTCTTCTTGTTTTTCATGCCAATTAAGACCACCATCGTTAGTTGTAAAGCTATTAGCTTCTACATAAACATTTTGGGAAATAATTATTATGTCATCATTGATTTCCTTCTCTGACTTCGCTTGAAGAACCAATTCATTTTTTCCTTCAACTAACATACCTTCAGGGATTTCTAACTTAAACAAGTTAATTTCATCAGATTCAAAAAAAGAATATTTATCCGTTACATCAAAAGAAATATTGTTAATAACCATGAAAATATCAATATCAGTATCAAGCTTATTGTTCCTATTTGCATCCCGCCAAAACCCATACCATTTAACAAAGAATTCTTTGTTTTCAATTTCTTCTAAAGAAATTGTTTTTTTCAAGAAAACAGAATCGTATTCATTACCACCAATAAAAGGATGATCCAAAGCGTAATGAGTGTCTGAAACTATATTGAAAGCCAGCCATCTACCTCCATCAAAATTTAACTCTCCATTTTTAATTTTCACTCCTTCACTTACTATTCGAGACATATCTTGTTGTGAGTAAAAAGAACCAAAAAATAATAATAAAGTCAAGATTCCAAAAATAACAGTTTGTTTCCAATCAAAATTCCAATTATTGAACTGTTTAATCTTTGGCCAAACTATAAAGAACAATAATAAAGAAGAGATTATTGCTAATTTTAATATTTTCATGAAGAAAAACGAAGCTCTTATAGCCCAGACATAATGAATATTGAGAAATGTGCTGAACAAAAGAGGAATTACTAATAAAAGAATGAATGCGAAAATCGAGAATCTTAAGATTATACCCTTAAAGTTTTTCATTAAAAAATAATAGAAATTTTTATCTTTAAATAATTTTATTTATTTTTTTCAGTATCTGTAAAAAAGTTAATCAATTAACTTCTGTTAATCGCTCGTTAGATATGCCTTTATTTCTTTTAATTTATATTTATTCAATTGGATTGCTTTCTTACTTTTACTATACCAAACCAAATATCCTTTTTTTAATAAAGATTCAACAGTTTTCTTTAGATTCTTAATTTCATGTGAAGGAATACCACTTACTATGTTTTCATATCTTATATGTTTACTGCCAATCACCCCTTTTCTTAACATCTTTTCCAGTAAATGTTTTTCTAATCTTTTGCTCATATAGATTGTCTAAATTGCGAATTGTATATAAACATTGCCAGTATTGTGATACTTTCAAAGGCTCAGAATAGAAACATTTATATAGTAGTTATATTTTATTAAGTTGTTATGGAGATCAAAAGCTTAGAAGGACCTAGTAAATTTTTAGAAGTTCTCGGAGACTCCCCTAAAAACAGGATTCTTGATTTTCTACTTGGAGAAACGAATTATGATTTCACTTTAAAAGAAATAGCAATAAAAAGCAAGGTGGGCTATGCCACCATTAAAAGAATATGGAACAACTTTGTGAAAGCAAATCTAGTTAAACCAACAAGAAGAATTGGAAAAGCAGTATTTTACACATACAACAAAGAGAGCAGCAATGGAAAAGCACTAAGGAAGTTCTATTTAGAAATCATCTTTAGTAAAGTAGAAAAAGAAGCTAAAATCTCTCAAAAGATTTCTGTTTAAAAATCATAAAAATATGTGATTAACAGAGTTTGTGTTAATAGAATCAAGTCTTCTCTATTTTAAATAATTTTATTTTCTCCTTCTAAACAGCCAGTAAGGAATGCCTAAAGATGACAAGAAAGTAACTAGACGAGGGACTAGGCCGAACTCAGGGGTTATGTAGACGCCGCCACAAACCCAATCACCAGCATTAGGTGTTGTTGCAACATTACATACTTCAAAACCTTCTTGATTACACAACCCACCTGCACAACTTGTTTCCTGACAGCTATACTGTCCACTTATTTCACATGGGGGCTCCTGGGCATAAGAAAAATAAGATAATATAATAAACAAAAAAGTTACAATATAAACAGATTTTCTCTTGAAAAACATCTTATTATAATAACAGTAATTCAAATATATAAATTTTACTAAATCTTGGGGTTTGTCCCAAGAGTCTGATAATTTTTAAAAAAAGGTTGTGAATTATTGCTTT
>JACKQG010000461.1_pt1 | contig 35726 bp, 15 predicted proteins | sample 8237621 | NCBI WGS metagenome assembly JACKQG01 (sample SAMN15677084, study PRJNA649215) | marine metagenome | biome: marine; feature: Black Sea; material: saline water; isolation source: suspended particulate matter (SPM) from the Black Sea western gyre | collected 2013-06-09/2013-06-10 | depth...
CAATATATTTAGAATACTGAAGCTTCTCGATTGGCTTGCTGACGACTTGATGTAAACCCAAGTCAGTAGAAGTCTGATAGCCTTCATTTATTATCTCTAGATTGAACATATTAGGATTGATCCATGGTCTGAGTAAACGTCTGAGCTCCGTTTATTCCAAAGGACTGCGCTAAAAGACTGGGGGATAATGGACCAAAAGCCTCTATTGTTAGGAATATTTGTCTATCGATGAAAAGCTCATTTACCTTCAAATATATCTCGTCAACAAGGGGCGTTATTTTTAACCGATTTCCCTGAATAACTTCCAGCGTCCCCTTGGCGGGGTCTGATAACTCGAGGCAGTCAACTTTAATCCCGCGTACAGGGCAATACATATTGTTGTCGTTTGAATCGGTGCTCACTCCAGGCATGAGTGGATCCTCCAGATACCCAGATGTTCGGTTTGCATAGATTGAATGCGGGGCCCAAAGGTTGGACCTCCCCTCGTCAGTAAGAACACTTATATACTCATTATTAGCGTTTAATTTCCCATTATAATTAAAATCAATTAGTATTATCATGTTGTTGTAGTTATGCCCTAGCCTAGCTAAACCTAAATTAATTTTTATATAGTAAGTGCTTCTTATTTCTTCCGTAGATAAATTTTCAATAGTATTGAAATAGTTTTTAAATCGATTTATTACGATACCAAGATGGCTATAACGCCAAGCACCATAAGCAATGTCGCTATTAAACAGCGGATGGATGTAGTACTCGTGATCTGTAAAAGTCGTACCAGCAAACTCTTTGGTATCTGTTTTTTGATAATCTCCGAAACTGAAGTCATAGATGCAATTCATGTCTGGATGACTTACATCCATCAACCATTTTCCAGCCAAATTAGAACCTCCAGCAGGATCTTTATATATTAGAAGCTTTTCTATTTTGGACGCAGAGGACCCATAGACACAATTGTCTTCCAAAAATTCAGTAAGTACTGAAGGTATAGAATTGTCGCTATTATTGTTCGGGTCACCGGAGGTACCATACCCGCTCCATTGAACTGCAGAGTCATGGTTGGCGCCAGTTATTTCAAACGGCCCAGAAGTAAAACTCGGCCCTAATCCATCCCAATGCGTAGTAAAATCAACCTGCCAACCCTCTTTAAAACTAAAATTAAATACGGCACGTGACAACAGAAGGCTAGTCGCTACACCGAGATTCGTTTCTTTTTTTCCAGAAACTTCAGGAAACTTTAACTCCGTAGCATCCTCGCCATAAATCGTACTAAGCAAATTCCATGCACTTAACCCAGGAGTTGTATTCATGTCACGAAACAGCTTATGAGAGTCTATTCGTAACCATTCAAAAGGGAAAGTACCGTCCCCAGAGATAGTAATTCCCCCACCTAGTATTTTTATACGCTCCCCGCGAAAATTCAACTGGTCGCTTCCAGTTATATTTATGATCGGAGCAGTGTCAAGTATCTCAGTCGTAGCACTTCTGGTAAACTTATCCCCGGATTCCATTACAATATCCCCCTCGTTGGGGATATGATTTGCTATTACTAAACTTCCTAAAAAATTCTGTATTCGGCAGCGATCATCACCAAAAAGAATTTGATGACTACTTGAGTTTGAGACTCCATTTGCGATCAAATCGGTCCCTAATGGATCAAAACTAATCAACCCCATCATCAAGTCGCCACGCATAGCATTGTTGCCGTTGTTGCCATTCGAGTCAGTTACATATCCGTCACGATGCAAGTACATCGGCAACTGATTCCATGGCAATCCAGATGGGCCATAGATGCCGCTTGGAGGCTCAAACTCATACTTGTCTGCAAGATGCTTAATGCTTACTAACGGCTCTCCAAACATTCCGCTATGATCATGCTTGAAGAGCTTGAGGCGAATGTCGTCAATGTAATTTGTTATATTAGCACCCACTGTTATTATGCAGTAATCAGCTCCAGGTATCGCTCCGTTCTCTTCGCAAATATCAACATTCGATACGAGCAAACTAGAAGCGCTCTCCCAAGTATATTCTGCATCTTTAAATATTTCTCTCGTTATTCTATTCTTTAAGTAAATGTAGTTATGCGGTATCTTTTTGCTCTCCGCAGAAAGCATAATATCATTTAACCACTTTGGAAATGCATACTGTTTTGCATTATTGAATTCAGCTGCAGTACCAAATGTTGAGTCGTTTAGATTGACCAATCCAGACTGTTGAGCCTGGATTGTAGGAAAATCTATAAGATACTCTCTAGGGTTCTGTGTCCCCGTGATCGTGAGTCCAGTACTCTGATTTGGGTCGGGTATTACATTAAAGCCTGCAAACTGATAATCTGCCCCGCCATGGTAGCTGGACGGTCTAGTATCATAGGTAGCAATCATGTTCTCAGTTGTAGCAGAACTGAATCGAATCTTTTTATTTCCGCTCATAGTGAACTGAGCTGCATTAGTGAACTCAGAACCGGTAGGAGTCAGTCCCGTAACTGTGGGAAGCTCACGCATAGGATAACTTGTTTCGAATTCGAAGACTCCAACAGGAATTTGCTCTTGGATAGATTTCGTATCAAGCTCTATGTTCGTAAACATGCGAGCATTAAGATTACTTGCCGGCCCAATGAGCCTCGCCAAGTTAACAATGTCCAGATCTCTGGCCTTGTTCCCTGCGCCTGTAAGATTCCAAGGCGCCCCTATCCCTTTGCCTACTCCATCCAATGTGTGGTAAGGCCACCCTTTATCATGAATGTCTCCAATCGCACCAGCTAATTCAACCATTCCACGAGAGAAATACTTATTAACAGCATTAAATTTATCAGCAGACGGCCTCTCACCCATGTAGAATGTTACTAGGTTTGAAAGGTTACTATAAAAAATGTCACTACTCATATTTCTCTCACTAATCTAAAAAGTGTAAATTTATTTGGCTTGTATGATCTGTAGGGTTTATAGCAATAAAGTTTGCACCTCCCAAACCACCACTGTCTTCTGAATCTAATGTTTTAAATCTGAATCCATTTTCAGATTTAAGGTAGTTCGGGAAATCAATTTTTAACTTGATTTGATTTGATCTTATTTCAAAGCCTGTCGCCGGATCAATACATCGCGCATGAAGCGTTACGTTTTTGCTTGCCATGATTTTATACATAGCGATAATATTATTTCTATCTGACATGCTGTTCGCTGGTAAGTGAATCCCATCAAAATATATTCTGTTGTTCACGATTCGACTTGGAATCACCTTTTCATATAAACCAGTCGCACCATCAATTTTATATAGAACTTTATTTAAACTTCTATTTAGTCTTTCTTCAGGCGAAATTTCAGCAGGCTGCCCCAGCCCACTCCAGTCTAACTCTGCGCGCTTATACATGTGAACTTTTTTAATTGGCAAGTGGCGAATCTTTCTAAACTGAGACAGACCACTGGTTCTTATTTGGATGCTGGTTTCATCAATTACTTTTTCAATTAATACTGGGCCAACAGTACCCATATTATAATCCAGCTCAATCAAGCACATGCCTGTATTCCACTCTTTCCCATCGCAAAGATTCAGTTGTCTTGGGACGTAGTCTGCAATGTCCTTACTGCGATCTAGCTGGTTTAGTTCATACTCCTTGTAATCGAGTCCAATCTTGTCTTCTAATTTGAGAAGCATCTTGTTATCCAGGTTGATTATCTTTTTGTCGACCACATTTAATTCTCGACCCAAAGAGCCACTAAATGCATCAGTTTTGAATACCTGAAATATTGTTATGTCCTCTATCTGAGTGCCTATACCTAGATTATTATAGATTAGATAACTATCGTTGCCATCCAGATAAACCTCAGAGTAGCCGCTTAACGCATTGTTTGAGTATGGATAAAAATATGCAGCCTTAGCTATTCCCTCTTTGTTGCTTACTTTAGTAATTCCATCAGGTGCAGGAACGTCTCCTTCGAAAGAGCCTTCTCTACCAAAGAAGGTAATGTCAATTTCACTTACTGGCTTTTTATTATTATTTAAAGCCGCTGCTTTTAATATCGTTGTGTCCCCTTGAAGGAACATCGGGCCGTAAATATCACGGCCAATTTTACTTTTATCACAAGTCAAAGTTAATTCGCTGACATGCTTCTCTTGAGGGCTTAATTCAATTATCCCATTAGAATTTATTTTAGTATAAGGCTTAATATTTAAGTCGCTAGAGAAAAGCCCTCCATCAATACACTCAAAGTCAATCCTTGGCTTGGCAGTATAAGATACATAAATTTGCTCTAAGTTCTTCAAGCGCATACCGCCATACTTCAGAGTTCCCAGCTCTCCTTCATTTAAAGATGACACTCCTCGTTCAGAGAGGTCCGGATTACAAACGTACAATCCATACTTCTTTTTTCCATAGAAATAAAGCAATTCACTTTGTACACCTACAGTTATGTACCCCCGCTCCGGGAAACTCTCTGTGCTTCCATGCAACTCAAGAACCCCTCCAGAATCATCCTTTATACTAAAATTAACTACAGGATAGTTATTGCTAAATAAAATTCTTCCAGTCTCTTTATCTAGAATATAATGTCTATCAGTAGCTGAAGAATCAATGAAATTTGAAACTGGAGTCCAGTCATAAATCATATCATTTTGAATTGTTTTTAATTCTAAGTTTTCTGCAGGGAAGTATTCTGTGTAGCAGATTCCGCGATGCTTGTTGCCCAAACCCAAGTGCTCGTACTTGCATTGAACTTCGTCAACAGTTGGCCCAGCACTAGAGCCTATTTGAATCTGTTTTAAAGATTTAAATTCGATTTTATTTGTATCGGATTCAAACCTAAACGATAATTCATCGTTTAGAGCGGTATCATAGCTGTATGTATATGCAGGTATGTTGTTAAAGTTTGAATCTCTTTTAAAGAGAGTTATACTTACGCTTGAATCAATAAACTTATTTTTAATTTCATAAGTATGATTGCCTTCAAGATTCGTTCCTTCCACATTAAGGACTTCGCAGGAACTCTTATTCGAGTACAATTTTTTACTCAAGTGAAATATAGAATAGACCCCCGGTGTATACTTAGGTATCCATCTTTTTCTTTTTGTTTTGTATTGAGATTCATCAATTGAATCCAGCACGATCCCAGAAAGAACCGAACCAAACCAATGATCTCTGACTGAACCTTCTTCAAGATTAGAAGAGTGCCCGCCCAGAAAGCTTTCTATTGTCTTCTTCTTATCACTTAAATCCTGTGGCTTGGTTTTGTTCCAGGTCCAACCCTTAACGCCTTTGAAGGTTCCAGTTAAAGGGTAGCTTTGCTTGTTTACAATTACTTCATTGCTAATCCCAAAAGAAATAACTTCGCATTGCTCTATCAGATCTACATCTGATGTTCCCAAGCCTCTTGAAATAAAATTTATTCCAAGTCGATTCAAAATTAAAGACATAGTTCAGACCCTCTAATATGCTTTTACATCCACTGCAACCCTGTAAAAAGGATTCCTAGAGGTACCGGTTATTCCGCCAGAATCAAATAAATTCCAGCGGCCTATTTCTGCACCTGTTTCAGCGTGCTTGATAATCAGCTGGTTGCTAGCGGAATCAATCTCCCAAGTCCCCTGCTCTATATCAACAATCCTTTGAACTGCAGACGACATATAGTCAGTCTTCTCAATCCTCATTGTGATGTATTTTTCTACTAGGTCGTCCAAGCCGGTATCTATTTTTAATAAATATGCTATTGGGTCTTCATCTTTTGTCCACTCATATGCGAATTTATAGAACCCTCCGCCGACTTCCTCTATTACGGGCAACGTAGCGGCTGTTACAACCAGGTCGGTATTATCGCTGATGTCAAAGAAGTTAACGAATGTAGGGGTCTTGCCCGTAGCGGCTGTATTCATCGATTCTAAATAGAACGAATACGTTACATATTCTTTTATTGTTTGATCAATCTGACTCATAATCTTAAGCCCCCCAATACGTATTTTGTTTTTTTAGAATTTTGTTTATGATAACAGATCCGTTTTGAGATAGTAACTTTTCTGTGGTTGTATTTTCCACAACATTAGTTTGATCTCCATAGGTCTCGTTATCGCTATAAGCGACTTTAATAAGGTCGTCGAAATCTTCATCGTTAACGGCGCAACCCTTAATGGGTAGCCACTTTAACTTCAGTGGGAAATCTTGATACTCGAAGGTTACAGATTCTTGAGCTAACTTAAACTTATGCAAGATGTTATCCTCTAGGCTATAATTATAAGGAGACACAATTTGGCTCTCGTCTACGTTATTTAAGAAGTCACCCGAGCCATCATGTATCTCTCCTAAGCCGCCTTTCGGTAAATCCTTTACTTGTGTTTCAACATTTAAGTTTAGGTATTGCCGCCTAGAAGACAAAGGCATTAGGTTTTCACATCGTTTATAGTGCCAGGAATCATTATCAACTAGGACTTCAACGGATATGAAATCTAATAAATCTAACTCCGCTTTCAAATCTATTAAGAACTTTAACTTATCAAATCTATGTTCATAATTTAGCACCTCATCAACAAAAATCTTAACCCTGTTTGATGTAATATCTATTTTGATATTATCAGCGCTATTTTTTTTAGAGATTTCAAAGATATCTTCGTCAGTAATCTTTGTTATGTAGCCTAGCGATTTATAAAAAGAGCCCTTTTCTTGAGTTAAAGTTCCGTGCATAGCTTTTGCTACTCTATGTCTGTATGAATTTAGCGATTCATGTAGCTCTCTACTTAAGCCCAACTTAAATCCAGCCTCATCGATCCACGTACTATTTCTTACTTTCTTCAGGGCGCTCATATGTGAAGTGTAGGTTTCGTTAACGATTATATTTAAGCTATCATATGGCTCCAGGACAACACCCTCCCCGCTGTTGTAATCGTAGAAGATGTAGTCATAATATCTTTTAATAGAAAAGATATAGTTCTTATTTAAAATATTCACTGATAGTTTTAAATCATTCTCACAGTTTTCAAACCACAAAGAAACGTTACGATCTATTGAAACTTCAGTTTCAATCAGCAAGTGTTCTGTTAGCTCCTCTATGCTCCCCGCACTAATTTCCTCTCCATAGTTGCCCAACACAGTTTCAATTAGAACTTTATCTAAATCAATTTCAAATTCAGGTAACATCTCTTCGCACAATATTGAGTATGAATTGATTGCGATCTTTTGTTGATAAGGGTCTTCACTAAGTTTGACTAGCTTTGCTTTAAAATCACTCTCAAGGATGCTTCCGGATCGTACTTCGTCTAAGTACTCTTCAGTGAAAGAAAGCTCTCTTAATGTTATAACATAGAAGTCATACTGACCTGCTTCGTCATAAGTGTTTTCGAAATGCATTGAGCTGAAATTTTCATATTTGTCAGCACGGTTTCTTCCGCCAAAATAGTTTAAGTCATCCCCCCAAGTTAAGTCTGCTTGAAGAAATTCAAGATTAAAGTCTGAATCATCAGTATAAGAAAGTCTTCTCTCAGGCGTATGTCGCCCTATTATTACATTTAGTATTGCTCTTTTCGCACGCTCTAAAAGCAAATTTATCTTACCTACCTCACCTAAATAAACTCTTTGGTTTTCTGCTTCAAAACCCAGATCAATAAGTCGAGTTCGTTTTATGAGCTTCTTTTCAAAAGAATCTCTATGTAGCTTGTAGCTTCTTAAAGTGAAGCTATTGTCTACTGTTAAAAATCTATCTCGCACTCTGTCTATAGCAAAGCTTTTTACAACTACGGGCTCCAAGGTGTTATTGAAGAGACATCTTTTGCTTAGTGTCTCTTCAAAGAATTCCGGATCTAATTCCGCGCCTTCTATCTTATAGCTAGATCCGTCCTCATAAGAATGGAATATGTATTCCATAAACGACCTTGTAATGCCGTCTGAGTCAGTTTCTGTAGTTAGCTTATACTCCACATCGTTTTCTATGAGAGTGTTGTAGCCAAGCTCATTTGAAACTTTAATTATTGTTGAGTTTTTATCAATCGTATTGTTTATCTTAATGGGCAAATTGCGGACTCTTAAAGATCCATCAAAGCCATACTTTTCAATCGAACCGCCACCAACGATACTGTTTTCCTTTTTTAAAGGACATAGTTTTTTAAACCAATTCTGACTTTCGTAGATACCGTCGTCTTTTATTCTTATCGTTTCTTCAACCTTCCTGTCTGCCTCATCATAGCCTCTCAGAACAACTGAGTAGTGACCATTGAAATTATCATTAATTATCTTGCTATCAAACGCTTTTGTATCCGATACCTCTATATATATTTTCTTGTATTCGTTTTTAAAATCAAAGGTCTCTTCGCAAGCGTAAGAGTTTTCGACAGTAGCTACTTGCTTAATAAAATTAAAATGATCGGCGTCCACTTCAAGCTCTGATTCATTTTCAACAATTGACAACAAGCTGCAATTAGCTTGTTTTTCAAATTCGATTTCATATCTTGTTGGAATACTAGTGCTTATTTCGTCGTAAGTGTGTTTTGGTGTAAGGCTTATAGTCTCGTTACCTAAAACTCCTGAAGCCTCTAAGGAATCAAATAAAGCGGTTTCCCTTACATAGTTAAGGTACTCGTGTATGCCTGGATGTATGAAGCTATAAAAGTGACCAAACTCCTTGGCAGGATTCCCTTTCAACGCTTTGGTTGCAGCGATTGAGCTCAAGAACGAAGACCTCTCTCCATCCAGGCTTTCCCCTATAGCGTTCAGCAGCATGCTGCCATTTGATGATTCATTCCTCCTTATCTCTGACCACAAGGGGAACCTGTTTCTCAGTGAACGCCCTAAGTAGCTCATAGATCCCCCTCTTCTAGCACTATGTTCACGACGCCAAAGCCAAACTTTTCGTCCTCTTCAATGTTTAAGGTATTGCTTACAATCTCTTCACGGTACTCTGGAAGGGAATTGTACCTGTCAGATTTTCTTTCATAAACTTTTTCGAAGATAGATCCGTTAGAAGATGTACCGAAACCTAAAATGATATCACTACTTATAATACTTTTTATGTAGCTGCTTATGTTTCTGAAGTCTATAGATCCAACTCTTTCGCCACGCTCTATCTCTCCATACACAAACTGCTTTACGCTTGATGTTATCCCAGCTTTCTCTTCTACGTTCAGTCCTTGTTTGATATAAACTCTAATATCAAAATCCAAGTAAACAGTAACTCCCTGAACCACCTCGATGGATAGACCTGGGCTTGCAACTTCCATGACACGGCTTTTAACCATGTTTATTATGGATTCTGTATTTTGTTTCCCAGCACCATAAACTACCAGCCCTAGTGTTCCAATACCAAAATAATTTGGTATCATCTTTATGTCAACAATTCCAGGAACCATGATTGATCTTAATACAATCCAATCTTCATTCAGATTGCTTCTGGCCGTCAGGTAATTGCTTACCCTGGACCGAAACATTTGATCGGATTCTATATCACTTCCGTTAATTATGGGGAACCTATTCGTAACTTTCAGAGGACTCTTGCTATCGGATTCATAGTTAGTAAAATTATGAAAATTTAAACTAGCTTTTTCTACATTCTGATCATATCCAGTGTCAGTGCTAACTGCGCTGCAGTACGCACGATTCAAGTCACTATCAAGCAAATAATCTTCTGTTAATTCGTAAGTTATGTTCTCGCCATACGAGCTTGATTTTACAAAAACTTGAGTTCCCGCAGGGATAGTAATATCTGCACCTGCGTTTATATCTCCAAAAGTGCCTTCTTCAATATAGAAATAAAGATTTGACTCGCCGCTCTTTGTGGAGCTTTTTGATGCAGGCCTCCTTGAGAGGCCATAAGTGTTCATGGCGATATCATCTAAAATCTCTGCGGAAGCGTTACTCATTTGCAGTTGCTGAAACTTTAAATTAGTTTCTCTTCGAACCGCAGTCAACTCATCTGCTATGCTTTCGGAAAAGGCCATAACAGTAGAATCTCTATTCTCACTTACGTTCCCAAAACGATTTTTTATATTATCGATTAAACGATTCTTGATATTAGATTCATCTATTGTAAAAGTAGGCCTAGCCATTGTTCACTCCCATTCCATCAATAAACCTAGGGATACATCTATTATCTCTAAGGTCGTATGAAAATCCAAGATTGTATACATTTAAAACGTTGTTTCCAAGTCCTGGACGATTGAATACACTTACTGAAACCATAAGTATATTCCTGTCATATCCTTCGACTTGTACTCTAATTAAATCAGGATCAACAAGCCCGTCGCTAGTTAATGCGTTGAAGACCATGTCTTCAGCTTCCGATTGGACTTCGGGCGTTCTTGGACTGCCCATCAGGTAATTTAAGTTTGCAGAGATTGCGCTGCCTATTTGCCAATCCTCATCAGAGGACTGAAGCCTTTTCAGCATGGTTTGATTTAGTACTTCTAGTTCAGTTTCGTATGCACGTTCAATATCCATTCGATTTTCATCGAACAATATCTCTCCGTCCTCCGTAAAGAACATATCAAAAGATTCTTTTAACATGATTAGACTCCTAACGTAACGCTAATACACTGCTGAATGCTGCTGCACAAATGCCAACTCTTACAGCACTTGTTATCACAGGTAGATCGAATCTTTTTCTAGGGGTCTGATTCAAGAAGGGCACGTTTGGTAACCAATCCATAGGGATGCTACTTTGCTTATGCAGTGGGCCTTTTATATCTGTTGTATTTAGGTATAGAACGCCACCAGGACCAGGTTGGATATTAATGCCTTCTCTGCCGACCTCCATACAAACTAATTTATTCCGATTTGCAAAAATCGCTGTACTCTCTAATGAGAGGTGTAAACCGGATATACAAGAGTCGTTGAACTGGGCTTTGATTATTTTACAACTCATACTCGGTTCCACCTTCTTCCTTTTCCAACTGATGGTTTTGAAAAGGATTTCATTTGAGATTCATAATCGTTTACCGTTATACTAGCGCTTCCCGCAAGAGAAATATATCCCTCACAAGATTCATTTTGAAAAAGCGTATAATCTTCTCGCTCCCACTTGATGATGCCTGCCTGGATTGCAGCTTCACTAATTGAAGTACAGTGTAAGTTTACACCTCTACCAACAATGTTTTCATCAGTGCCGTAAATAGTTCTCAGCTCGTCATAAGAGCCTTTCCAGGGAACGCTTCTGACTTCTTTATTAGTCAGATCAAATAAGATAAAATATATTCCACTCGTGTAGAACCCCTGGCTCGGAGTTCCATCATCATCCAGTTTTATTGGTATGGACGGCGTTGTTGGTTTGTGCGCTCCACATATATCAATAATCACACAATTCAAAACCAAACCACCGCTTGAGTTTTGTACCGATTCGAATACGGTATTAATTCTTTCTGAAGATATTACTGAACGTCTAGACATAATTAATCATCCAAATACATATAGCCAAGAAGTGAATCTGCACTGGTTATTCCTATAGCTTTAGCTACCTTTGTAGCATTAACTACTATGCTTGATTTCATTGAGGTTAGTTCATCATTATCATAAGCTGTTATCACGTCCTTACCGTAAGATTTTAACTCTTGCTGCCTATCTAGATAGCCTTTGACTGCTGTTGAAGTAGCGTTAAAAATGTAGCCTAGCATATTGTTCCACTTTTCGCTTTCATCTACCTCTTCAAAACCCCCAGTTACGAGCGGCATTCCATCCCTAATTAAGGGGTATAGTTGGATAAGATTTCCGTTTTCCATTCTGGACATTATATGTTGCCGAAATAGATTTTTCCCAAGTCGACCGCTACTGTAAGAAGTGCTTATTGTGCTGTTCAGAAGGTTGCTACTTTTAGCAAGTGCTACACTTCCAGCGAAGAATAGTCCCATTTTCCATAAGCCTCCACCAAATATACTTACGCCCATATTGGTTGCAAATCGGTTCCTTAATGCTTCTCCACCCAGATAAGTCAGGCTTAATCCACCTGCTAGAAGGCCAACGTCTGATATCATATCTGTAAGCTCTTTTGGAACTGCTGCATCTCCAGGAACAAAATCTCTTAAAAAGCTTGGGCCATCCTCTTCATAACTGGTCATTGTCTTTTCAACTATCTTGTCGACTAACGCTTTTCTTTTTTTATCAGGCAGCCCACCGAAATCTATGGCGAGCCCAGTGCCAGTATACTTTCTAAAGAAACCAGCATTGGTTGTCATCTCTTCTTCTATGAACTCTTCGACTTCATCTTCTACGATTTTCTTAACGCTAGCTTTTCTTTCCTCGGCTGTGCCACCCAACTCATAAAGACTGTTATATTCATCAAATACTTTAGCTCTTGTTTCGTACACAAGGCTTTGAGTTATCACTGGGTGTGATAACTCTTCATTTGCTGTTACCAGTGCGTTAGTTTCAATATCTGTGATAAAGCCTGTCTCAAATGAGAACATATGAGTGACAGAACAAACCTCCACTGGACCATACATATTGGTTATATCATCATGCAGGATTACTACATCCCAAGGGTTTATCTTGGTATCGCCAAGGATAGTTAAAGACCCTTCGTACATCTTTCTAGTCCCGTATAATAACTCACCTAAACCATATCTTACAGCGTTGCTAGCGCCAACTATGTTTCGGTAAGTTACAGTCTTTTCTTTCAGCTGGCTCATCCCTACATTATTGTTAGCTCTAAACTTTAATGTTTCCATTGTTTTGTTATATTTAGAAAGCGATGGATCTACATCACTATTAACGGTAGCACTTCCCTTTTCTTCACCTTCCACCTTTTCAGTGAAAGTATTTATAAAGTTTACGCTAACAGCATTGATCATATTGTGAGAAGAAACAATAATGTTGTTACCAATTAGATTTCTCTTGGAGGATACTAAATGAAACTGCCTGAATGGTACAAATCTATCTTTAGTTTTGCTTATGTAGTAATCGTATGCCTTTTGTGTAAAGAATCTTTGTAATACTTGCAGGTTTTCATTAGTGGCCGCGGACTCCTTATACTGAGCGTATGCACTTGGAAAAAGAACCTTTATATCATTCTCTTTTAATAGGCCTGCGTCCTCCATAGTATCCAAAGCCATGAAGATTTTATTGAGCTTTCTTATTTCAGTATTAGTTATTCGTTTACACCAATACCTTTGATTAGGCACTCCAAAGAAAACTCTATATTCTAAGCTGTTTCCATAAGGTCTCACGCCATAAATATATCCGGGATGCCTTAATGTACATTCATGTAATATCTGCCATATTGTTTGACCAGTTAGTACGAATGGGTTCTCATACTTATTTACATCCATTCTTTTGTCTATAAGTTTGAATGGATTTAACTTGAGAGTTTCTAGTTTTTTGCTACTAGAAATATTTATTAGACCAAAGGTACTAGTATTAAGTATGTCTTTTCCCGACAGCCAAGCTTCCTTACCAAAGAGTTTATATCCACTCCACAAGCTACCAAAGTAACTGTAGTCATTTTTGTCTAGGTTACTCATATATTGCGCTGGGTGTGGCGCAAAGATGTTGTCATCTTGAGGAGATAGTAATTTCTTCTTCTTAAGTTTATTCTTGTCTGCGGCAAAGCTACCCATCATAGCGTTCCATGCATACTTCGCACTATCTATTATAACATCAAGCCCAGACAATAATGCTGCCGTAGCAAAACCACTGACGCCAATAGCTAATGGCAGTGGTATTGATGTGCCCGCTCCTATTATAATGTTGCCACCCATCTTCATTCCCAACCAGGCTTTACCTAATCTTGATGGTGATACACCACTCAAGCCAAGAGCACCAAACCCCTTATGCTTCAGTACTATGCTTTTTAAGAACTCTTCACCCATCTCAGGTACAATATTTACTTTGCCACCACTCAGAACGTTGGCAATATATTTAAAGACAGTTACTACTGTACCGTTAATCCTGCCGTATACTGCTTGGTTGGCTGCGAATTTGCCACCTGTCTGCAATACATGTTGCATTCCCGCCCCAAGTCTATTCATTGCAACCAGGGCGCTACTATTCCCTGAAAGCCACAAACCTTTGGTTGTGTTTAAATTTCCTGCTTTAATTAGAAACTCAAGTGCGTCATCAAATGTGTTTATCATTTGCGGCAATGGACCATAAACGCTACCGCTAGGTCTTCCAGCAAGGGTCGCTAATGTTTGCGCACGTTTAATAATAAGTTGTTGAGCAACCTTATTTACTCCAAATGGATTCGCCCACGATAGCTTTGTTGGAACCCATGCAAATGTTTTTGCAGTAGCAGCACCAAAAGCTGCTAGCTTTCCTCCAGCGGCGGGTTGGAAATAACTTCCAACGGTTTTTACTAACTTTGTGCCTCCTGCCATCTTTAATGCAGGGAGGCCCAGTGTTAGCACGCCGACACCAATACCGATACCAAAGGTATTGTCTCTCACCCAATCAAAAAAGCCTCGACTTAATGAAAAGTTAAATGACGATTCTTTTTTATAAAGATCTAAATCTAAAGAAAAGTCTTTAAACTCGCCTATTTGAAAAACAGCACCTACCTTAGATCTACCAAAATGCTTTAATTCGTCACTCATCATCATGCTTCCTAGAAGCTGATGGGTACTATAGAATACGCCAGGCTCATCAGGGTTGGTTCCTGCCTCGCCACCTTTTCTTAAAGCTTCAAGTTCCACACCAAAACTTTGTACCGTTAGGTTGCATATAGTATTATTCTGAGCGTAATTAATATCGGCAATCTTACCAGAAATTAATATATCTAGTTCGTTGCTGTTACTTTCATAACCCGCTCTAAGCTGGACTGTAACTCCAGGTCGCAACACGATACTATCAATGAAGTTGCCCTCATCTTCTAGTGCTCTTTCTTCTACATCCTCGCCAAGATCCACATCTCTAAGCACGTTCTTTTTCGTACCGTCTAAAAGTCCAGAAATATTCTGAACTTGGATCGTAGCTACACTTGAGGCGAGCTCTCTTGAGTTGTGAACATTAAAACTTATTACTGAATTATAATAAAAGAAATCGTCAAAAGCAGTAAGTCTATCAGTATAGATAGCGTCTTCTTCTACTATGTATAGTCTGAATGTAGGGAACGCTTCTTTTATAGTTCTTAACTTATTTATATTCCCGCTACTATCTTCACAGATATCTAGAATATCCTGCTTGTTATATTTTTGTTGTGTACTGAGCCCAATTGTTCTTTTTATATTTGGGTCTACTTTATCAACTTGCGCTTTAAGATCCATCTTACCAAAAGTCTTGAATCCCAACTGGCTTCCGAACATACTGTTAACTTCGCCGAATTGCTTTTTCTTTTCATCAAATTTGCTGCCAGTAATTCCTTTATTCGTGGCAGCTATTTGAGTCGTCGCGCTATTTACAAGACGCTTTTGAGCACCTTCAGTCGTGGCTAGTTGCGCGCTTGTCGTCAATGCAATTGGTGTGCTTTCACCTAGCACTTTATCATTGTTGTTCAATGCAATTGCTATTGGGGCTATATAAGCGGGTGTCTGCTTATTGGCTTCGTCACCGATTAAGAAGTCCGATACGGTTCTTAGTATTTCAGTGCTATCAACAAGCTCATTAACTATCTCTTTTTCCTCTTTATCTCCTCGCAACTTCTCTTCAGATCCTGTAAAGATACCTGCTCTTAAACCTTTTTGAAACTGTATCGAACTGTCAATTATCTTATTGGCAGCAGCCATTTCTTTCTTTTGCCTATCCTTAAGCAATATCTCTTTAGTATCGTTTTGATCATGATAATAAAAGCATGGAGAAAGGTTTGAATTGTTATAAGGCATCCTCGGGTCTTGTGGAAGATCTATATCTGGGTAAGAATTTGTCTCTAGTAACTCAAAGACCGTTGCCCCATCAAGTACTCTCAAGAGGGTAGCATCGCCAGTTTTCTCTACAATATCTGCATTTAAGTGTAAGTTCTCATCTAGTATCGCTTTTAATAGACTTCTTAAATAGGCAAGCTTAGTTCTTTGTTGGCTTTTTAATGCTGCTTTTCGGTCTTGAAAGAAACTATTGACACCATGTTTCTCGGTTTGGGCTCCTCCATGAGTCAATTTACGTTTGTTCTGGTACGTAAATAAGTAGGGATATTTTTTTTCATCGTCCAAGCCCACCCATCTTCCATCCTTAGGTCTTATCGGTGCACTTGCAGTACCCTCACCCCCAACGTAAACTAGCGAATCCCCCGCCCAATCACCGGTCCAGCCACTACTAGGAGAATCCTTCTCCAAGAGAGGGGAGATTCCAAAGTATTCACCATTAACTGCTTCTCCACCAATGTTCGCAATAATGGTTCTCGCATCCTGTTCATTAGTAGCCAAGTCTCCATCATCTCTGTGTTCGGGAATCATGTATAAGAATTGTAAATACTCTTTCATATTCGCAATAGTTATTCTATCTGCTAATGCAAAATTAGAAAGCTTTTTATCTACAATCCCATCATCATCAATGAGGTTTGAATTCCCTTTTAATGACGCTTGAATTAGGTTCATTGCTCTTGAAGTAGGGTCTAAATTACCTGCTACTTTATTGAAGGTATTGAATATACTTAAGTCAGCGTAAATTGGTTTTATATGTTGCGATATTGAATAAGCAACCTGATCAGCATCACTAACGCCTTCTAAAAATTCCCCAGCATTCTTTACTCCAGCTTCTTCAAGCTTAAAGCTGTCTCCTAGAATTGAACTTTTATTATCTCTAAAGTATTTCACGTATTCTTGAAAAGACGCCCTGCCATTCAAAGCTAAGATATGGTACTTCAACCCGCTTCTAACTCTATTCAATTGAACTTGTGCGTCGTCAGACAGCCCTGTGGAGAAGGCGTAACCTATAGCAATGAGTTCTATAGCGCCTTGACCAACCAAACTCCACCCTCCGGTAGGAGCCGTAAGATAAGCAGCGACACCCCTCGCCGTTACAAGAGCGCCTGCGACTCCCAGCGCAACCCCCGCCCTGTCTACTCGTGAGCTTAATAAGGCTTCTTGACCGGCTTCAACGGTACACTTACCAGTAAATAATTTTTCTATTACATTATAATATGCAGGCAGCACAGAGAATCCATACAGTTGACTCTGTATGAATTGCATCTCTTTTATAAATTCTTCTTTTGTATTTGTATAGAGATACGGCTCTGTCAATATCACTGATGCTAATTCTGTAAAACTCTTTAGCATTGTATTACTAGCTAAGAGTTGTACTTTCATAGCATCTCTTTGAGCTGTTTTAGAAGTTAACTCAGATTTATCTACCTTGAAAGTTGAGGATTGATGTAATTTTTTAACAGTTTTAACAAGGCTTTCCCCTGCTTTGTGGGAGTTCGGGTTGATAATCCACGCGTTTGCTTTTGTGTTGGTTTTTGTCGAAGCACTCCTAACCAGCATTTCCTGCCCATAGTATCTTTTCAACCCTGCAAGTATTTTTCTTTCGGATTCAGTTTGACTAGTCTCACCAGCTCTAGGCAGGAACTTTATTTCATAGTTGTTATTCTCATCTGTAATTTCAAAGTTGTAATCAATTTTATCAACGAACCTGCCAGCTTTCCCCCCTTCAAGACGTTGATACTCTCTATATAGACTCGCTATATCAGCATCAGTTATGTCTAGTTTCTTTTTATTCTCTCTTAAGAACTTAATAAAGTCATCAGGTTTGGTACTAGTAATCTTATAGTTCTCTTCGCGCTCTTTCTCCCTAGTCTCAGGAACTGCACCACTAGTTTTATTGGCAACCTCTCCCTCCTCTGTCTCGTCTTGATCTTCAACTTCAAGTGCGTTATCACTCTCTACAGACGCCTCAATATCTCCAGCAGCTTTCTTTGTATAGAAAACTATAGCATCTCTAACATCATTATTAATATAATCTTTTATTCGCTTTACATAGGTATCGCCCTGACCGGTACTGCCCCAAAAGGCTTCCTTGTTTCTCTTGTTGTTCTCCTTAGCAAGCTCATCCTCAGGGTTGGCAACAGTAAAATACTGTGGGTGGCTAATACGCCACTCATCAATGATGGCATCGGTAAAATCATATACCTGAAATGCATCGGCACCACCTTTGCCAACCCAACGCCGCCTACCGCGCTTCAAGCCATGCTCTCCGCTTTTAATGCTATCTGTAGTGACATCAAAGTTGGCATCTAAGTGAATGAAGCCGTTAGCTCTGTATGGCTTCCTGCCCATGTATCTCGATGCGTCTTCAACTCTTTCGGGAACTGCTCCAATCACATCCCCGTTGCCATCAAGGATCAATAAATCGTCTCCCGACTTGCTACCATAGATTCCCACACCCAGACAATAGCGTCTTTTTGGTCCAAACACGTCATTGAAAAATCTACGCTCTTCCAACAATTCTATTAAAGCACTCGCCTCCATGGCGTTCATATTGCTTATTCTAATATCTGCAGCAGCACCAGTAAAATGATTCGATTTGGTCTTTCTACTTTTCCCCGGATTCCATGCATCTAAAGTTGAAAACACATTGATTTTATATGACTTCTTTTTTAGTTTTCCATATTCATTTAATAAATCCTGCAATGGATCCATAAAGTTTAAATAGAACTTATAAGCGTTCTCATCTATTGTTGGGCCTGATTTCCCCAAAGCGTTTTTAGCTCCTTCTTTAACCAACCTCCCTCTTAGATGCCGCTTTGCTTTTCCATAAAACTTGCTGGCACTAAAATATCTCGTGTTCCAGTGGAAAGGCACATACTTCGCTTTTGAGTAACTGTGCTTTATAGGTTCGCCCTTGAGGGCGCTACCATCAGGTCCTGATGACGGCGCATTTACATTAATATCAGACTCTCTTATTATAGAGGCATAGCGGTCTAAATATTTTTCGTCTACATCAGAAGTAACAGCTTCTCTAAGCTCTTCCTCATCATAAGGCTTACTCTCACTGAATCTAAAGTTTAAACCAACGGCTCCTGGAGAGCCTTCTATAGTAAACGTGTCAGTAGACGAAATTATAAATCTTGGCTTAGAGTCTCTTATGTAGAGCGGTTGAGTTCCTTTATCATAAGCAATGATTTTCTCATCCATGTCGGCATATTTAAATGAGCCAACAAGTTTAGTTATCAATGACTCTACTATTATATTTCCTGCATCAGGTATTTGAGGAAAGTTCTTTGCCATATAGGCTACATGTGCGCGAATACTTTCAAGCTCTTTTATCTTTGGTGGAAGCCCATCGGTGTGGCTTTTACCAATAAAGTTAAATTGAAACACTGGCTCTATGCTACCTAGAAATTGATGCGTAGGATACTCATGTCCAAGTATGGGTATCGAACTTATTATATTTCTTAATGAACAAGAAACATTCGTAATGTCTTGTTCAAACTTAGGAATTGAATCATGATTGTCATTATTTGTTTTTATGCCTGTTATGCTCTCAACATCTTTTTCAAAGAAATTGGAATCATAACTTAGTAATCGAGCTCTTTGAAAAACGTTTTCCAACCCAGCACGATACATATACTGATGATAGTTTTCTTCATCTACCGCCTTTTTTATTCTATCCATATAGATTGCATCATTAGAGTTTAGATAATTGCCCCCCTGATCAAATTTATTATTTATGGATTTAATCTTTTTATTATATTCTTTAGAAGATTTAACTAGCTTTTCGTTCAAGCCCTTGCCTGTCAAACTCAATAACATATCATTGATTATTTGAGGATCTGCAGTAACCGTAACCTCCTGGCTTATTGGAAAATAACCAAGTATTGTACCCGCAGGATTTATATCACTCCACCTATCGCTAAAGAAGCCAATAAAATCACCTATAGGTGTAACCCCCTCATACACAGTTTCCTTAGCATCGGTTTTCCCTTTGTTCTGCACGACCGTTATAGTAGTTCCGTTATGAGTTATTTCCCCCGGTATCATACTTAATACTGGTGACGCTGGACCTCTCAAGTGACTTTCACTTATGTCTGTGATGGTGAATTTGCTATCAGCCTTTTTAGTTATAACAACATTATTTCCAGGCGGGTAATACTTTTCTTGACCGCTAGCATCGTGGGGTCTTAAGTAAGTATAGTCTCTGCCCCACGCACTTGGAACCTCCACAGATATACCTCCAGAATGAACAGGGGCCATATCTGTCAAAGCTTTTGCTTTTTCTGACTTTAAACTATTGAAGAGATTATGTATCTCGGCTCTGTTTCCTTTTATCTTTTCTTGCTTCTGGGCTTCGTTTAAATTCGCTTTAACCGTGCCTTTATTTAGGGTTTTTCTATATCTAAATAGAAAGTTTCCTCCCAGTTCCAACGAAATATATTCTTTGACAACTATCTTCGTATTGAGCCCACTCATAAGTATCGCATGAGTTAGATTTCGCCTGAGTTCAATTAAATCGTCATCTAATGTTTTTATATGGTTGTTTCCAGCCTGCACGCTTTTTAGTTCATGCAAACCTACCATAGGCTTGTCGCCTATACCTTGCAGTAAGTTGAAGATCCTTTCATCAACTACAATTCTATTAACTGACTCTTCTACTGAAGGCGTCATCCCGATGGTTATTCCAAAGTTTTCTTTTAAATATTTTAACTGTAGAAAATTGCAATACCTCTTGTATGCATTCGAATCCTTCGGGCTGGATGTTATTCCCACCCCAGCTTGAGGCACTATTTTAAGCTTCTCAAAATGGGAGGCCGCAAGGTTACTTGTCCTACTCGAACTATTAATACTAAATTCTTGTTCACTTTTTTTGATAGGGGATACTTTTTGAGCACCTTCAGGAGGAAATACTGAATGCACATATTCAAAGACTTTTTCTCCTGAAATTGTTTTATGAACGAAATCTTTTTTATAATTTAAGAGATTTCCATAAGGCTTGTAATTGAAGTATCTCAAATCCAACTCAACCAAGAACGCTCCTGGGGAGCTAGGGTGGTTGCTGATGTTAAAGCCAAACAGCGTAAAGTAGTTCTTTTGTTTTGCAGACTTGTGCGTGTCCGATATGCTTTGTGAGAGAAAGTTATTTTCTACCATCACGAATGGATTATTTCTCACCTGAGAAATAAGTCTATGTAAAAGCACAATTGAATCAGCTGGAAACGTAATACTTATCTGTGCGTGAAACACTCCGTTGCCAGAAAGCACCTTTGTTGACACTTTGGATCTCAGAGTCTTCCACGAATATTCTAATCCTTCTTTATGCACCGATATCGCTGTTGGTGGTACATGCAACTCAATATCATTTATAATAAATCTTGATGTGAAATCATCTTTCAAAAGATCAGGAATATTATTTAATTGCCGCATATTAATCTCTCATCATTTTATTCATATAAGCGTTTCCTATTGGTCTTCTATTATCATTAATGGTTAATGATGCTTGACCTCCAGAAGATACAAAATGTTTGCCCATGCTTTGAGCTGCTGATAGGTTAGGGGCTTCACCGAACATTCTAATTGAACGATTCAATGATACAGTAGAGACTCCGCTATTAATAGGTCTTTCATAGAAATTGTCTGCGCCTGCGATCCTAGAAGGACTTGGCTGCTTATGCTCTCTAGAGAAATTCTGCTGAACTGCTCTTTGACTTAAGCTCTCTCCAGCTTTCAAAGCTTCTCTTGAAGTTCTGTCTGAAAATTTTGCACCTGGCTCTAAGCTCCCTATCTCTTGATTGGCTCCAATAGCGTAGGAGGCTAATAAGCCCCCAGCAATAACTCCAGCAAGACCTTTGCCTCTGCTAACTGAAGCGGCAAGTGTTTGCTTTGCGCTTTCAGCCCTAGTGAATATATCTTGCAATGCTTCTGTATCACCAGTTATGAGACCACCTTCCATAGAATGCCCTCGATTCAATAGCTGAAACAATTGCTCATGACTGAATCGACTTGACGACTCCAGCATATTGCCAATTCCGCTAGATGAAGTAAACTTGTTCAAATTATATTTTTTAACATTTGCAGACATTGCGTCCCAAGAATCAAACATTTCTTGCACACTCAAATTTACATTTTCAAGTCCCCTCTTGAAACTTGCAGTTGCATCCCCCTCAGCGATGTTATTAAATTTAACGCTACTCATCTTAATGCTTAGGTCTGCGTCTGGGCCTTCTAAAATAGTTCCTTTGAAGATCTTCTGTTGGAAGAAGTTTTTAATTGCACCGCCTTCTCCCGACTCAAAGGAAGTCTTTAACGCAGTCATGTACTCTCTAGAGATGTCAGCAGCAATTGGAAGTTTTTTACCTTTTATTCCAAGCACCTCTTGGGCGACCGATATCAATGCAGCCCCAGCTTTTATTCTTTTGAACTGGTCTCCAAAGTCTCCACCAGTATCGTCTGCAGCCGCTTGAGCTAGGCCCAGCATGCCGGCCTTAACCTGAACGTCGAGCCCACCAATACCCTTGACTATTTGCTCTTTTTGAAATTCATCAACTAGACTTTGTGCAAGCGTAAGTTTTGAAGCGCCCATGCGCTTACCTAACTGCTCTACACCTTCGCCAAGTACATGCATGCTACTTAGGAACTCAGCGCCATAAGTTATCATCTTCTCGGGATTTACTTGACCTGCTGAAATCTTATTCCTAAGCGTCTTATCAGTGTCGAAGAACACTTGATAGGGGTCTGCGTCATAGTCACCGATACCGAATCTAGTGAAGTCCATTCTTCCTGAATACTTCGATACAACTCCTGTAGCTTTGTTTTCAATATCCATGTCAAGTTCAATCTGTGGGAAACGGATTGTACCACCACCGTGTTCTCCAAACTCTTGGTGTGCTCGATGCATCTTGTGGAAGATCCTCTCGAAGGCACCCGTCACCTCATCCGTTACGTCGCTTCCGCCAGCAGCTATTTTACGTTCAATTGATTCTAGGTCCCCTCCAGTATGAACGGGACTTCGATGAAAATCATCAAGAATCCTTAAGTCTTTGTCGACATATGTTGTTGCCGCGGTTTTGTCTCCAGCAAAACCCCTTACATCTTTCAGACGAGCATCGCCACCCATCTGTAATCGCTCCACTTCACTAAGTTTATAATCTACTGATGCTTCATCACCAACAGTAGCTTTCATGGTGTCTATATTGGCCTTCTCTTGCTTCCACTCAGTGTCAAGCTCTCGTGCTTCTTTACCTAGTTCACGGTATTTGTCTGTAGCTTTTTTAGCTTCCTCCCAGTTTTCTCCGTCAGACGTAGTGCCGCCGCTTTCCATGATATTTATTTCACTACGAAGCTCTCTAGCTCTAATTCTTTGTAGAAAGAAGTCTCCGCTTTTAAACTGTTGATCGCCCGACTCTATCCCAACTAATTCTTCAAAAATTTCAAACCTAGACTTTTCTGCCGCAACTGCAATTTTTTGACGCAAATCACCCATTTCATTTGGGCTTTGAGTCATGCGATCCATTGTTCTTTCAATGAAATCGTCTACGGATTTAAATTGTCCCTTCTTCCTTTCGTCTATTACTTTTTGAGAGAAATCAACGTCATCATATACTTGTGTTGTTTCTCTCTCCACCCCCTTGATTAAGGATGTGCCTTTCTCAGTATCTATGCCAAACAACTCATCAAGAGCTTTTTTGTTTGCTCTATTTATATTGGTCTTTCCTCCAAGTCTTTCGGTTTCAATATGCTCATTCAGACTCCACCTGTTGGCGCCACGAGGGAGATGGTCGAGGATTTGATTCTGTTTTTTACCTTCAGTATCAAGCGTATGCTCGCCTAGGTAATCATTAATTCCACTAAACTCGGTAATGGCTCCAGAAATAGGTGCCGTAGCTCTGTTAAGTCCATAGAACTCTCCAGTTCTATTAATGAAGCTTATCGCTTGATCTCGATTGCTAAAATGCTTGTAACTGCTAGAGGTCTTGTCTGGGTTAAAATCCTCTCCCAAATCTTTAAGTGTGTCGTCAAATATTTTATTAAGAGAATGCCTTACATTTCCACTAGAGACATCATCTCCACCCAGGATTTCCCTGCCATGTACTCTTCGATTTTTCCGATCATAAGATAAGTCTCTTTCCACAGATTTCAGGTCACCTTGATGCCTTTTTAAAGATGCCGTAAGACGTTTTTCTTCTTCAGCCAACCGTGCCTTAGTCTCTAATAGATCGCTATTGGTTAAATCAGACTTTAATTTTTCCTTGTTGGAAGCTATACCGTCTTTTGCCCAACGAATTTCCTCTCTAGTCTCACTTATTCTTTCTTCTACTACCCCCTTATAAGCTTCGCGCCTAAAATGAGCATCATCAAGGTCTTGACTTAAGACCCCCATTCTTGAGTCAGCTTGATTCGTAGCCTCATCGTAGAATTCTTTCTTTCGCTGGGAATAACGTGCGTAGTTTTCCTCAGCTTTAATTCCCTTTTCTTCCTTATATAGAGCATTCAACCTATTTTTATATTTATCTCTTGTCGAGGTTCTACCTTCCCAAACCGCATCCCTCTCTGCGTATTTTGCTTGTTTTTTTTCATAAAGATCATCGTGTCTTGTGTAAAGCGCTGCTCTTTTGTCAGCAGTATCAGCAAAATCATGCTCCTTGAGTAACTTATTTAAATTCTCCACATCCAAATGCTTTCGAACCCCTTTTAGATATTCTTTATATTCGGAAGTATAGGATTCTCCGGATCGTTCTCTTAAGTATTCAAGTGGCTTTAAATTCGCACCAAAATCATATTGATACAAACCCATACTAGCCCAAACGTGTGAGAAACCCATTAGAGGGTTTCTTATTGTGGTTCCAGATATACCCGTCTTTTTAGCTCGATGCATCCCCAAGAAGAAATCTTTTAAAGTTTGATTCATCAATCTTCTTGATTCTTCTTTGGTAGAGACGCTTCCTTGCCGAGATAAATGTTTATCTAAAGCAGATTCGTACTTAGTCATTCCATCAAGGAATGCCTGTTGATCTAGAAAAGCTACATAACCTTTTTCTTGATTCACAACGTCAGACAATGCCGTGTTGATTTGTTTGTTAATTAAGTCGTTTTCATTGAATACTGTTCCTGTTCTTCCTGTTTTATCTCCTAAAACAAACCCGCCACCCATGTAAGATCCAGAGCCAGTCACTCGACCTGACAAGCTGTGTTTCACTGCAGCGCCTGCAACTTTGCTTAAAGACTTCCGAACAGTGGCAAAGCCTCTCATTGCGCTGTCAATTTGATCCGCATCTTCTCCTGCGTCTTTAAGTCCAGATAAAGACGACAACAAGTCAGTTACATTACGGCCGTATTCTGCCTCTATTCTGATGGTTTCTTGTGATGATTTTATTTCATGCCCAATGAACCCTTTAAAAGTATCTTCTCCAGGTAGGAAAATCTCTTTCTTGCCTCCAGTTTGTTCATATAACTTACTCAAGGCATCTTTGGAAAGTCCCATATCCTCTAGATTTATTATGTTGCCGCTTTTAACTTCAGAGAGTTTGCTTACTACCTGCTTCTCCTCTCCTTGTCCCAATTCAAGCAAGCTGGTTACCTCTTCACGAGACATTGTTCTTACGTCTTTTAGTCCTGATATCTGCTCTTGAATGTTTTCAGCACTTGCTTGACCTAAAGATTCTTGAGCTACTTTCATACCAATAAGACCAGAAGCCCTATCTTCGAATCCCTCCATCCTCATCATATACGAGGAAAGGTAGCCTGTTGCTTCTTTGCTATCCATTCCCCAAAAACCCCTAAGTGAGGTATAGAGATAGTTTGCGAATCTGGGCTCAGCTTTAGCTGTATTCCTTGCAAGATTAGTATGGGGTGTGCCTGCAGTGGCAGAAGCTGCGCCAATCACAACTCCTTGTTTAGCCATCTCGCCAGTCTTTTTTAAGTAATCGTCGGCCTCTGCTCCTTCGATATTAGCTCTTTTCAAACCTGCTCTAATTTTATTCTGAAAATAGTTTAGATCCATTCCATGCTTACTGTTGTCTGCTCTATCGTGAGCAAGAGATAATACCAAACCAAAGTTATCCGCAGATATCCCCTCCCTACCTGCCCTCTCCGCAATGGTTTCAAAGAACTTGCCTAACGTGCCTGCCTCTCTCTGCTTAACTGTTGCTTGATCTAAGCTTGTAATTTTAGCACCCTTCAGACGACTGTTTACCTCAGCCAGTAGCTTTTCAGGATCATTGACGTCATTTAGTTGCTGCATTAAGATGTCTTCATCCATACCTAGCATTCTCATACCGCCGTGAATTTGCGTCCTAAGATAAGTTCCAGATTTTTCAACTTGGTCTGTAGTTGTTAATAGCGTATTTGCTATTTTACCGCCAAACCTGCTTGGATCAAAAAATGCTTCTCCTACCTCCTCCAGTCCCAAATTGCTTAATTTATTCATCATACTTCTTTGGCTTATCGTCAACGTAGTATCTTTTGCTAAAGCTGAAAATAATTTACTATGGGACACGTCTTGTTCAATCTTGCCAATAATGTGATAGCGATCCCTGTTTGTCTCCATACTTTTTTCACTTAAACCTAGGGTGAAGCGACGTAGGCCTTTGTGCTTTTTAATATGCACTACCCTATCATCTTGTCTACCCAGAACAGCACGCCCCTCCGAGTCTCCAAATTGCTTGAAGAAATCGTCAATGTCAAAATCATCTCCATCGATCTTGCTACCAACAGTTAAAAACTTCTGTGCATCCTCTCTTCTTGCTTCTAGAAGCTTAGTCATCAATTTGCTTTGGCCAAGACCCTCTCTATTCACAGTTTTGCTTATATCCTGCTTTACTTGAATGGTACCGCCCATGTAACTCATACCTTCGGCGAGACCAAGCTTTGCTGCATTCTCATGACCCTTGAAAAGCATTATCGCCCCCATGTTGACTCCACGGGCATGCTTTCCAAGCTTGGCGTCACTGGTTACCCCAATCAGTTCTGATCCCGTGCCACTAACTTTAATGCCCCCACTAATGGGAGAAGCTGCAATTTCTCTTCTTGTAGACTCAAGCTCCCTCTCTAGTCTTACTATCTCTCTATTTGTTTTGGCTCTGTTTTTATTGTTTTTTCGCTTGTTCCTTTTGGCAAATTTTTGTTTTTCTTCAACTAATTGTCGATTAAGGTCTTTTTCCTTCCTGGAGAGCTTTCCTAGATTCCCGCTCCCGAAAACGGAGTCGGAAGTGCCACCAACAAAGCCAGTCGCCACTTCAGGACGTCCATGAAGCTGAGCGCCACGCGCAGTTTGTGGAAGCAAACTTCTATCAAGATGCCCATAACGTTGCATTAAATTAAACGCAGTAGGAGTCAAATCGCCACTCCCTGTTTGCAACGACTCAACGTGTCCCACTACACGAGTTCTATTTAGGTCAAACGGATCTACAAATCTTGAAGTTAAAGTTTGCGCACCTGAAGTACCTCCATAGCCCTCTTGAGTATACTGTAGTATAGCTTTAGTTACTTGTTCTCTATCTTTAGCTGCAAAATGTTCTAGCCCTGCAATCTTATGTATATTGGACTGCAAGGTTCTGGAAGATGCAATTGCAGATTGCAAATCTTGATCGATTAGCGACACTACCTTACCGTTCACAATTCTAGTTTCATTTAAACCTTCCATCATTGCTCTGGGTGCTTCAATGGACATTGATCTAATATAATCGTTGTATTGATTTATATTTCTAGTACTAAAATTCTGTAGTGATGTTCTGTTTTCTCTTAATAATTGGAACAAGTGGTCTTCTAATGAAACGGTGGCTTTCTTAATTGCGTCGTCTGCACTTATTCCTCCTGGTCTAGATAATCTCTTCAAGTCTAATTCGGGGAACAGCTTGGTGGCGTCAATAACACCACTACTAGTTTGATATCTTGTTGATAAGTTTTCAGTGCCCCTAATAATTTTAGCACCAGTTTCTCCGTGTTCTTGCAAATCTAATGCTACATTCTGGTACCTGCCTCCAGCATGTTGTATTCGAGCATACACTGAAAGCTGACTTCCCGACTTTGCTTGATTACCAAACTCATCAATTGAAACAAGGCTAATATTCTTAGCACCAGGAACCATATTTTTAAGTTCAGAAAACTTCTTCTTTCCAGCAACAGACAGGTTGTCCTCGTGAGCATGCTTCCAGCTTACTGTGTTCGTTTTTTCAGCTGTAAAGTCTTTCATGACGGAGTCAAATTGACCTCTAGTCTTTAATGCGGAACTATGCTGCTTTTTAAAAGCTTCAAGCCTTGGGCCGCTTGTCTCTATGTTCTGCTTATAGAATTGTATGGCCGTATTCTTATCATTTTCCTCAATAGTACCCCCTTTACCTACCCCTTCGTAAAGATTTTCGATCGATGCCTTCAAGCCACCCGAATCATCTACTAGCTCATCGCTAGCGCTATCAAATAGTGCTGATAAGAACGCTCGCGCATCTTCTGCGTTACCCCCCTGCTCGAATAGGCCTTCTAGCTTCTCACTACTTAATATGTTAGTTTTAAACTTCTCCAGACTGGTTCTCTTGCTGGCGTCGAGTATAGCCTTCAGCTCATCTGCGTCGCTTCTGAGGGCGCGTCCAGCTGCACCAAGCTCATTACCTGATGCAGAGGAGTTTTTTAAAACTCCATATGTTTTTTTAACTCCACCAGTTAAGTTTATGTTCTTGTTCAGGTAATACGCTGTTCCAGCAACAGCAACACCGCTAAGTAGCGTTCGCCCACTGTTCCTTATTTCCTGTTTTTCATTCTCTCTAGTTTGCTCATTTAACAGATTTATTAGTGACATATTATCTAACCTCTTATAGCTAAGCTTAACATTGAAAGAATTTCAGAACTTCTATCATCATTATAATATATTTCTGCTCTACTATTCTCATATGGAGCATGAGAAGTATTAACAAGCATTCTGCTAAAATCCAGTCCAGTGGAATTTTTCATTCCTCGCACCAGTCTATTTCTAGCGGAGTTTCTGGACGGACCTGGGTTCTCGTACATAAACATGTCAGAACCTTCTAAGAATGGACGTCTGGACGCTCTACGCACCTGTGAGTTCCACACGTCATAGTCATGCGTTTCGGCACCACTATTATCTATGTACTTAACTTTTACGTCTTCCATGTCAACGTCTTTGTGCCATCCGACCCAGTCAGGTGGCGGCAAGGGTTGATTTATGAAATGGTCTTCGACCTCAGAAAGCTTATCGAACATGTAGTTCTGATCTATTGAACCTTTTGGGTCTGCACCCATCAGGGACATCTTTTCGCCGGAATCCATCCGGTTCCATACGGAGGTGTATAAATGCTTCTGGTCTTCAGGTATTAACTCTAATATTCTTTCTCGATCCTTTCCAGATGCATTCGCAAACGAATCAAAGAAACGCTTCTCTGCATTTGGTAGTGATAAATAAAGTCCCAGAGCGTCTCCATTTGGGTTGACGCCAGTCCTGGTTTGACCAGCCATACGCATATAACGTGTCTTGTCATTTGCGTTTTCTGCATTCTGAGCCAGCTTCATATATTTTAAAAATTGCAGCTTATCGAAATGCTCGTCCAGTTCCTCTCTCTTTTGAACGTGCATTGGTTTTCCATCCCAGCCCATTAAATTCGCAGCACTATAAAATGCTGGTCGGAACCAATCTCTTACATGCTTGTCCCAAAATGCATTAGTAGTCCCGTATATTCTCTCTTGCTCGTAAGTCTCAATTGCAGAACGAGTTCTACCCAGTAACTTCTGGGTAGGTCTGAAGCCGCCTGGCATTAAGTATTCAACTGGAGCAGTAACTTTTCGAATTATAGACTCTGCACCTTGATACATTGATTTCGTTATGTCAGAAACTACGGGTATCTTGATCGCATTCTTGGCGTAATCAAAGTCTCTCGTTGAAGCTAGTCGTTTTTGATGTGCCTCTGACGCATTGTCCAGTATCCTGTTTTCAAGCTCCGTCGTTAAACCTGCAGCTCTTCGTTCCATAAGTTGGTTTCGAAGCCGCATAGTCTCTCTGGATTTAGATGATAAATCAGATAGTATTTTATATTTATGCACGTCTGGGTAGTCTTCAGGATCCATTCCCTTTAATTCAGGATTTAAAGCCTCATATGCCTTTCCTGGCATTCTTGCAAACCCATTCGGTATCGACCTGTAAGGGTCTCCCCTTTTGTAGCGTGCTGGCATCCAAGAAGGCATTGTGTTAGCAATTGGGTTGTACTTCTCAATGTCTGATCTTGGTCTAGGAAGCATTCGCCTTATAGGCTCTGAGGTGAACCCCATACCGCCGAGATCCATATCCCAGTAATCTAAAATTGCAGAGTCCATATCGGATGAACTAGCCATCATAAATTCTCTAGTGCCAACAGTCTCTCTCCCAGTTACTAATTTCTGTAAATAATTCTTGGTGTACCCGGTGAGACCTTCAATCTCTCTGAATTGATACTGCATACCCCCAATCATTGAAGTCATTGAATATGGACTCTTAGGGGTGCCTGGGCCTATTTGACCAAGTTCAGAACTTGAACCGAACTCCTGTAAAAACGCTGTCTCTCTCACTCCTGCTGAGTTCATTTGCGACAGCTCTTCTTCATGCATTAACTTTGGTGGCTTTATTATCCTGCCAATAGTGTTTGAGAGTATCCCCCCTAGAACGGGGACGTCTTCAAATGCAGCACCTGAAATTGGATAAGGCCTGTCATAATAGTTCTTCTCTTCAAGGTGATAGGTGAAGTTCTTTAAGAAGAATCTAGTTAGTGGTGAATGCTCATCAGTTTCATCTCCCCAAACAGCTCTTTCTTTTGCTTGGGTCATTAAGGATACATATGCGTGTGGCCTAAAATAACTTGTTTCGTTCCCCTCTAACGGGGTCCCACCACCTTCCCACCAGCGACCCTTTTTAATTTCAACTAATTTCTTTCCTGAATAAATCTCTTTTAATTCATCAGGATTCTCCATCGTACCTAGCAACCCGCCTGTTAGGAGCTGGTGTGCTCCAGCGACGCCCAAGAATAACGCGCCAAATCTCCTAAAGATTGGCGAGGCATTTAACCCTTTGGCAAATTCATCATAAGTCTTCGTAACGTCGTCTCCGCCTATGTTCCTGGTTACTTCTCCTTTCATAGATGCGCCGAAAAACGAATGATATATCTCTGCGCCAAAGATCTCGGTTCGTCTTAACATATTATCAAGTAGAGACCCGTCTTGATATTTGTTATTTATAATTTCAATTCTATCAAGCAGAGATCTGTTTAGATCGTTTTTGTTATGATACTCATCGAAAAAGGCTGATCCGACCTTAGCGTCCATAGAGTAGTTGAAGTCTAATATTCTTTTTTCTATTTCAGAAGTATCGGTTATACCTGCACCTTTAAAAAGGTCTTTATTTTTGTTAAAGAAATTCATTAAATCTTTTGTTTGCGTTTTACTGAGATCGGCCTTTCCTTTTCCATCCAAGATGTCATTCACTCGACGAGTGTAGTCCATATACTGTGGGGAGGTTTCGGAAATACCGCCTAGTTCTTTGGCCAGTGGATTGTATTTTTGAAACGTTTCGTTAAACTCCCCACCAATCTTAACTGGCGTTAAGGCATCATATACCTCGCTAGCCTTTATTTGAGCTTTTGTTAATGGAATCTTTATATCCCCTGAAGCACCACTAACAAAGCCAACCCGATCTTTAACTAACTGTGGAAGCAATTTGCTTGCGAACTCATCAACTTGAGTCAAGTTGCTTGCAGCACTTCTCTTCAAGAAGTTCTGCCCGTACCCCTTGTACGAAAGCGCAGCGACACCTAATCCTAAAAACAGACTAGTAGAGGTGTCTGTGAATCCCGGAAGCACACCTTCTATGCCTCGTTTAAGATAAGACATCCCTGTAATTTGCCCAAGGTAAGATCTGCCAACATCTACATTCACTGCTGTAGTAGCAAGCCCTTCAATAACACCCTTATCAAATCCTGGCATTAGCATTTGTGCTAAGAATGCAGCACCACCAACTTTCATTGGAGCGATCTTTGGACTGCCTTTCGCCATCTTGCTATATAGATAGCCAACTCCAGCAGCAACTCCAGCAGAAGCAACTGCATTCCCACCAAGACCATAATTCCTTCTATAGTGGTCTACAGTTTGCAACCCTATGGCTGCTGCACCAATTTTACTTGCCTTGTAGCCTATTTCAAAGAACTGCTTATAAAACGGTCCAGGCTTAGTGGAGAGACCCAGGCCTGTAGCTTCCCCAAAGTCTCCTAATACTTTTCCAAAAACTGGTATCTGTTCTTTCGTTGCTGATATCAACCGATTGAATCTGTTGAGTCCTGTTGAAAGGTAAGCTGTTGCAAGCGAGGTGCGTCTTCTCAAATCACCAAGCGTTGAGAAGGCGCCTCTTGTTGAAGCTACCAGACCTAAGCGCTCAACGCTTCCGTCGCTACCCTTGAATACGTCGTCAAAGATAACCTCTGGTATGTCAAGGTTTTGAAGAGACCCCTGATATGCAGGATTGATTTTTCCACTAATATCAAGGTCTTCTATCTTATCGTATAAATCCGCACCATATCTTAAATTTTGAACTGCTACATCTTCCGAAAGCAGTTTAGCACTTCCTGATTTAACTCGTTTGGAGATTTTAGTTCCAGTTACTCTTCCTTCGGCATCGAGTTCATCTTCTGTAAAATCTTCGAGCTGCTCGAAGATTAATCGACCACGTCCCCTCTGATCCGCTTTTTGCTCATACGTTAACTTAAAAGTTTCGTCGTCTTGTGTACTTAGGTGCGTTGTTACTTGACTGTAAGCGTCCTCCCCAATAAGCTCTCTTACAACTTTTTGTGTACTTTGCGTATGCAGGGAGTCGGCTGAAAATGTATATTTAAAAGTTTCGCTTCCATCAAGCCCTGAGATGCCCTTCTCCATGCCCAATGCATCTGGAGATGCATACGGACTCATGAACTCAGGTATTCTGAAAGTATTAGCAAACCCAAATGGGGTTTTGTTTGCTAGGTTCCTGATCTGTGCTTGAAAGATGTCATACTTGGTGTATCTAGCATCGGCACTTCCCCCGTAGGGGGAGTGCATCATGTATTTTGCTGCACCTATACCGACAGCATACGGAGTTAAAGATAGCGCCCCCTCAATTAGTGGGTGCATCTCTGGCTCAGCAGCTACCGCTGAATAGAAAATGCTTCCTGGTCCTTGCTGAGTAAACATACTATCTCCTGTCTAAGGATTGTAAATCTGATGTACTCAGCTTCTCCTTATTGATTCTAGCCATCTCTTCTTTTAAGAATTCGTTTTCAGCAGCTCTCATCTCCCAATAACCTAATTCTTTTTCTAGCATACTAGCATCATTAACATAAATACTTTCAGAATTAGCTGGATCTTCTTGTTCTTCTTCTTCAATTTTTTCATCTTGAATATTATACAATTCTTTATATATTTTTTCTAGATCAAGTCTTTGAAACCCAGGTTTAGTTTTAGACAATAAGTTTTCTGCAGCAACAAAGTTTTTAATAAACTGCTTCTCTGTCATGTTGTCTATGCACTTTGGTGTCATCGAACTAAAACCACTAAATACTGTACATCGCATATGCTCGTATATGCTGTCCAGAGGGTTTAAAGTTCTTTCCTTGGCGATAGCCAGTAAGAATTCTTCTCCCTCGTTTTCTCCAGAAAGCTTGTAGATCATTCTTCCAGTTGAGATGGTATACCCAGCCGGAAGATTAGATGGCAAGTAATCATGCCGACCCAGGTAACACAGATTGAACACTTCATCATGTACAATCAACTCTGGCAGTCCGCTATTTATCAACTTACTGAAGAAATTAAATTCTTTTATCTTCAGTAGTCTGAACTCAAATACGCAGAACTCATCTAATGCAATTGAATATAGGTCGCAATCTGATTCTAAGATTTTTTTAAAATCCATTGCACGCTACCTTCTTATAACTGCGTCGTTAAAAGCATTGCTTGCTGAGGGGTTAAGAAGCCTGAGTTCAAAAGAATCATTTGATAAAGCGAATCCAATATTCCCGCCTTACAATATTCAAGCCACCTCTCGTCTACACTCGGCCAGAGGATACAGTATAGCACCACCTTTTCCTTTAGCTTCTCCTCTACTTCTTCTGGGTTCTCACTTTCCCTCATCTTATTCATTATCTCTTTTATCTTCTTCCACTCGCCACGAGTTAGATGATGATAGACATAAACATCGCCTTCTCCAAAAGCCATTACGTGAATCCCGTTTTTCCCATATGCTTCCTTCCAAGCCGATATCAATTCTAAGCTTGGAGGGTTGTCTTCGCCCTCAAGTAGTTCTAAAATTTGATCTTTTAAATCTGTTTGAACAGTAGGTTCTTCTACCGGTTGTGGCTCCACCACAGGCTCTGAAACTTTTGGCTTAATGTTTTCTTCAAGAGCTTTTAATTCATCATCAAGATTCATAGAAATCTTCTCCTCAATATTTATATTTTCTTCAATTAAAGTTTTAATAATAGTTTGACTGGGTATCTCCACCTCCACCTTTGGAGGAGGAAGTGGTGGTGGAAGGGGTGCCTCTACTGGCTCCTTCCGACTTAAGCGCGCTTTACGCTTTTTTATTGCGGCATCCTTTTTCTTTTTCAATCGATCTTTTCTAGCAGTCTCAGCTGAAAGTACCTCATCTTTAGCAGAGGCTGCTTTTTCAATCTCCAATCGCTGATCTTTTTCTTTCTGCGTCTCCTCGGGCATCGGAATAAATGCTGTAGGAGGCAGACTTTTTATAATCTGCTCCGCAGTAGGAGAGCCTCTTTGTAAAGCGTTAAGAGCTTTTTCATTCAAAGGCTCTCCAAACATTACTAAATCTGAATCTAACTTCTTGCCTTTAAGCGCCATGTAACCTCATTTGTTTTTGTATTCTAATGATCTACCTAAAAAACCATATTCTTCCAATATAACTTGTTCGGATATTTGTACAGTTTGTCCGCGTGAAATCAAATAACAAGTTTTAATTATTATGTCGCTTTGCTCACCAAAGCTAACCTTAATATCAAATGCGCTTGTTAAGAAACCATTATAAGACATCACATTGCTTCCCATCATATTGGCTGGTTCTTTTAGTATGTCTGTTAAGATATAATCTGGTTTGACATAATTTACAACAAAATTTCCTTGAACAATTTCCCTTCCAGGAAGCATGGCATCGAATTGCGTAGATGCATACCCATATATTGGTTGTTGAGAGTTCTGAATACTATAGCTTATTCCTGCACACTCTAGAACATCCTGATATTTATGATCACCTGAATCTGCGTTGCTAAAAGCAATGTTTACATTAGCACCTGAGAAATATTCGTAATTATAAAAACTCATAATTAACCTTTGTAATCATCAAATTCTACTGCCACGGTTCCAAATTGATTCGGAGTCCTAGCAGGCTGATTGTTTTTATGCCTATTAATTAAGCTTCTATAGTACGGCTCATAAAGTTGGCTGCCCTTGTTATTTTCATACGCTTTAATTATCTCATTACTACTACTTCTATTTAAGTCCGTGAACGGGCGTATATCCTGGGCTACAAATTGGCAGACTACTTCAGTTACCATATCGTTCACAGAAGTCACAATGCCCTCGTTTACAAATTCAACACCCTCTAGTATCATTGATGCTCCTGGATCTGCTTGACCATTCCTAGCTACTTCAGTTTGATACCTTAGCATTATATTCATTGGAGATATTAATGTTGATATTTTATTATCAAATTTAATATTATTCTTACCATGTCCAGAACCAACACCTTTTGTTGTTAAGTCTCTGGACCAACCAACGAGATTGCTATAAATATTAGCAGGATCTTTTGCGGCCAACATTCTCAATGGATGATCTTCTATTACTAAAAATACTATAGTTCCAGCAATAGTTCTAATACCACGAGTGTATCCAGAGACACCTCTTTCACCAATTCTCCTTACGGGAGACTTGGCTTCATGTATCGAAATGGATATCGTAGCCATTTG
>JACKQG010001246.1_pt1 | contig 35725 bp, 27 predicted proteins | sample 8237621 | NCBI WGS metagenome assembly JACKQG01 (sample SAMN15677084, study PRJNA649215) | marine metagenome | biome: marine; feature: Black Sea; material: saline water; isolation source: suspended particulate matter (SPM) from the Black Sea western gyre | collected 2013-06-09/2013-06-10 | depth...
AGACCACCTGTTCCCAGCGTTGTTTTCGCTGTACCCTTAAGTTTATTTCCGCCTGATTTGCTAATAAAATTGATTACTCCACCGGGAGCATTACTACCAAACAAGGCTGAGTTGCCTCCTCTAACAGCCTCGATACGATCAATATTTTCATCAACACGAACGAAAATATCAGCATTAACGAATGACAGCGCCGGAACGTCATAAACAGGCATACCGTCTTCCATAAGCGCTACATAATAGAATGAACCATCAGCGGGCAGTCCCCTGGCAAATAGATTTCCTCCAACTTCGCCGCCAGAACTTTCAACATAAAATCCCGGAATAACACGCAGCAAGTCAGCAGTATTTCGGGGTGCGATTTCGTTAATCTGTTCCAATGTCTTAATGGTGATTGCCACACTGGATTCTCTTTTGGTCAGGGGATTCCGAGTCGCTGTAATTACCACTTCGTCCATCTGGATCACATCTTGAACCAGTGAAAAATTCTGTACAACAGTTTCGTTTGGTTTTACATTAATCGATGCAGTTTTTTGTCGATAGCCTATAACCATAGTTTTTAAAGTATAAGTTCCAGGCAGAATATTCTTAATAACATATTCCCCATTGAGATTGGCGGCTGACCCTAAAGTGGTTCCCTGGATAATGACCTGGGCACCAGAAATTCCTTCTTCATACTTATTTGTTATTATTCCCTTAACAGCGCCCTTATTCGTCTTTTTCAAGGGAAGAATAACAAGCGTTTTAGCTCCAACCATTTCGTAATACAGACAATTTCCACTTAAAACTCTTTTTATATCCTGGTGAAGATTACTGGAAATTATTGGCGTATAAGGTACTGTTTTTCCAAGCACCAGGTTTTCTTCATAGAGAATGTGAATATCATAAGCTTTTTCCAGAATTGAAAACGCTTCTCGTAATGAAATAATTTTTTTTATTTGTTGAATAGGTATTTGTAATCCAGCGTGTTGGGAAGTTAAATCCTGGCTATTAGCTATAATTGTAAACAATAGAATAATAGTAAACAGCGATGTAAAGCTCAATAATCGCATGGGACATTTCCAAATAGTTAATTACTTTTTATGCTATAATATAAAGAAATATTTTGTATTGTCAAGTTATAAATAACTTCATATTTATTAATAGGTAATTTGATTTTATTAATTTTGCTTTTTTCCAACAGTACTTTTCCAAAACCAGTAAAGAAAAACTTTATTGCAAATTTTTATCCAAGGAAGAAATTCCCCCTTTTTCCGTAACCAATTCAACTACTTTATCCTGATACCTGATCAGGCATTTATTCCCAAATTTCGAATAAATTTGCAGCTCCGACAACTCTCCTTCTTCCCAGGAAATATCAACCACAAATCCACCGCGAGCGCAAAGCCCTTTTACACTTCCCTTTTCCCAGGCTGAAGGAAGCGCGGGTAAAACATGAATAACACCACCGTGCGATTGAAGCAGCATTTCAGCAATTCCGGCAGTGCCGCCAAAATTGCCGTCGATCTGGAATGGCGGATGCGTGTCAAATAAATTGGGCAATGTAGATTTTCTCAATAATCCCAATAAATTTTCATGTGCTTTTTCACTGTCTTTCAACCGGGCGAAAAAATTAACCACCCAGGCGCGGCTCCAGCCTGTGTGACCACCACCATGAGCAAGTCTTCTGTCGAGTGTTTTTCTAACTGCTTCAAACAATTTTGGTGTGTCCTCTGTAATTTGACTGGCTGGATGCAGTCCCAGCAAATGCGACATGTGACGATGGCCTGGTTCTACTTCTTTATAATCTTTGATCCATTCCTGAATGGTGCCATCTTTACCAACCTGGATTGGTGGAAGTTTTTTTAATGTGTTTTCCAATTCAATTCTGAAATTCTCATCAATGCTCAAAATCTCGGCAGCTTTAATACAACTATTAAACAATTCATTTATTATTTGAATATCAATTGTGGCGCCGTAAGTTAAATAAGATTTTTCTTTAGTCTTCGGGACGAAGAATCGATTTTCAGGCGAATGTGAAGGTGAGGTAATCAAATATCCATCTGGGGATTCAATTAAAAAGTTAAGCACAAACTCTGCCGATTCTTTCATTATGGGATAGGCAGTGTTTTTCAGATAATCGACATCCTGGTTAAATTCAAAATGTCTCCAAATAGGGAAGGTCATCCAGGGACCTGCTAAAGGCGAAACACCCCAAACGCCATCGGCAACACCAGTCCTGCCAAAAGGATCGGTTAAATGGTGCAGGGTCCAGCCGCGAGTGCCATAAGTCTCTTTTGCAGTAGCTCGTCCCGGTGTTCGCAGCAAATCTAAAAAATGGATTAGTGGTTTTGAAGTTTCTGACAAATTACACGTTTCAGCATGCCAGTAGTTCATTTGCAAATTAATATTAGTATGAAAATCAGAATTCCATGGCGCTTTAAAATGCTCGCACCAAATACCCTGAAGATTTGCCGGCAATACGCCGGGCGCGCGTGAGCTTCCCATTAACAGGTAACGTCCGTATTGAAAATATAGCGCCACAAGATTTGGATCTTCTTTTCCATCTCTGACTGCTTTTAATCGTTCATCAGTCGGTAATTCTGATAAATCAATTTTTCCCAGATCCAGTGATACCCTGTTAAATAAAACTTGATGATCTAATGTATGTCTTCTCTTTAATTCTGTATAAGATTTCCTTTCAGCCTTGTCCAAAATGTGGTCACAGACTTTCACCGGATTTATATTTCGATCCCAGTCTAATTTTGAAATATTGTAATCAGTAGCTGCAGCAAATAATAAAGTGAGAGATTTAGCATTTTTAACAATGAGCTTTTTGTCTTGCGTTAAAATTTCTCCACCATCCGGGATGATTTGAAGAATGGCGGCAAATTTCATGTGAGCGCCTGCCGGTCCACTTAACGAGTCTGGCTCGTCGACAATCTGCCCCTTCATGATTATTTTATTTTTATTTGCAGAAACTTCGACATCCCGTTCCCTGCTCATCGAAATCAATGTATTGATCTTTGCTCCTTTTTCTCCTGACAGGTGAATGACAATGACATTATCCGGAGCAGATGCAAAAACTTCTCTATTGTACTTTTCTGAACCTATTTCATAACTAACTTTGTACACCCCGGTATCTAAAAATAATTCCCTTTTATAATTGGAGTAATTTGTTGTTGAATCAAATTCAAAAAAGATATCGCCCAAAGTTTGGTAAGAGCGGATTCTCGGCGGCGTTCCTAACAGAGATTGATTGATGAGTTCGTATGCCTGCTTATTTTTTTCTTCGAATAATAATTTTCTGATCTTATCGAGATTCTTTAAAGCTTGTGGATTATTGTTATTGATTTTGCTCCCAGCCCACAAACTCTCTTCATTGAGCTGAATTCTTTCATGATAGACCTTACCAAAGACCATGGCTCCCAGACGACCATTGCCAACCGGCAGTGCCTCCACCCATTTCTGTGCGGATTGTTTGTACCAGAGTTTCAAGTGAGAATTATTGAGCTTATTTGATTTATCTTTATTTAAAATATACGAGAAAACGACTGTAGTACAGATTAAAAATGGCAGAATTAATAATTTAGAAATTGAATTCATTTTTACCCTCCACTGAATAAAATTCTCTTTTATAAGTTGAGTCCTTTTAAATTGCATTAGTTCTTCATACTTTCATTACCTTTTAGTTAAATTAAATCGCAGCCATGTTCCTTGTGGTAACTAAAATAATAATAATTGATTAAAAGTGCAAGATTTATTTTGCTTTTTAATAAAACAATCGCTTCCATTCTTTTAATCGGAAACTTTTTTTTATCCCTTATAATTTAAAAACATTTTACTTGATAAATTTCTAAAACAAACAACAAGAAAAACAAAATTCATGTGTTTAATTATCCGAAACTTTGAGTCTTTCAGTTGTGTTAAACATCTAATGAATTATTGATAAACAAGAAAATTTCTGATAACAAAGAGTTCGTTTTACCGCCATGCACTCTGCGCCATGCATTAAAGGCGATAAATTTTACCTTTGGAAAAAAAAATAATTTTATACCTTAAATATTAGCAAGAATATCACTCCAGGAGAAAAACATGTTAAATAAGAAAATCACAATAATTGTTACAGTGCTTATTATTATCGTCGGTTTTGCGCTCAAGTCATTTTTGAGTAATCAGAAAGAACCGATGAAACGAAGACCAACAAACAGAAATGAAAAGCCCATCAATTTGCTCACGGTAAAAAATGAAAACATAAAGACACAATTTGATGTGAGCGGATATTTGAACGCATTGGATAAAGTTGAACTGTTCGCCGAGGTCTCTGGGATTTTGCTTAAGACGCTAAAAAGATTTAAAGAGGGAAACCGTTTTGCCAAAGGAGAAGCCCTTTGTTTAATCGATGATAGGGTTTACAGGAATAATGTGCTGGCACAAAAGAGCAGTTTGTTAAATCAATTGACGCTGCTTTTACCGGATTTATCAATTGATTTCCCGGAGAGCGCTTCTCGTTGGGAGTCATTTTTACACGAATTCAATTTACAGAAACCGCTTAATCCGCTGCCCGAACCAGCTACTGACCAGGAGAAATATTATATTGCCTCAAGAAATATTTTTAATTTATACTATTCCATCAAAAGTATGGAAGAAACATTGGCAAAATATACCATTGCTGCGCCTTATAATGGGATAGTTACTTTATCAAACATAAATCCCGGCACGCTCGTCCGCATGGGACAAAAACTTGGCGAATACATGAGCACTGATGTTTATGAACTGGAAGCAACCATTGGTATGAATAAAATCCAGCACATTAATAAAGGTGATCGTGTTGTGTTGACTTCCGAAGATATCCCCGGAAAATTTGCAGGAAAGATTCAACGCATAAATAATATTATTGATCGAGAATCACAGTCTGTAAAAATTTATATTACCACAACAGAAAACAAATTGAAATATGGAATGTATTTAACTGCACATATCACTTCAACCGAAATAGAAAACGCGATAAGAATACCAAGGAGTTTGTTACAGGAAAACGATAAAATTTTTACTGTAAATGATTCCACATTACATTTGAAATCGGTAAATGTTGTTGCAGTTGAAAACGGACACGTAATTGTCAAAGGATTAGAGGATGGTTCAAAAATACTCGGTTCGCAAATTGCCAATGCTACGGATGGTATGAAAATTAAAATCGGGAAAGCATCGCCAAAAAATCCAAATAAATTTGCTAATAACAAAGGGAAAGTGGCTCCTGTAAATGCTTCTCGATAAATTGGTAAAAGTTCACTTGAAAAAAGTATTGCCACGAAGACACAAAGGCACAAAGAAAAATTGGATAGAAGCTTTAAAAATACTTAATTTAATCCTAACGCCAAGCTACAAGCAAAATTAATTTTCACGCAAAGATGCAAAGCTCGCAAAGTTTTGACACCGTGTTTTTCTTCGCGGTCTTGGCGGCTTTGCGTGAGATTTGTTTTTAAAATTTTTGTTAAATACTTCGTGCCTTCGTGTCTTAGTGGCAAAATAAATTCAAACATTGAAATAGGAAAAACAATGAAAAATATTATTAGTTTATTTATAAAACGTCCCATTCTTGGCAACGTCATTTTAATCACCATAGTTTTATTCGGTTATTTTGGATTCAAAAGCATGAAAACAACTTTCTTTCCGCAGATCCCAAGCCGGACAATTACCATTTCAGCAGCCTACCCCGGGGCTTCACCGGAGGAAATTGAGGAGGCAATTGTTCTCAAGATTGAGGACAATCTTAAAGGTGTAACCGGTATTGATAGAACCAAATCGATCTCAAATGAAAATTCCTGTCAAATTACTGTTGAAGTTTTGACTGGTTTCGATATTGATGTTGTGCTGCAGGATGTCAAAAATGCAGTTAATAAAGTGAGTTCCTTCCCGGTGGGAATGGAACGTTTAACCGTCTTTAAACGGGAAATGAGAAACTTTGCCATCGACTTTGTTGTGCACGGAGACGTCGATCTCAAGACGCTTAAAACGTATGGACGCAGAGCAGAGCGTGATCTGTTGCTGGTTGATGGCATCTCCAAAGTTGCTTTAAGCGGATTCCCGGAGGAAGAGATTGAAATTAGTTTCAGGGAAAATGATCTCCGTAAGTACGGTCTGACATTTTATGAAGTTTCAAATGCTGTAAAAAAGGCAAATGTGAAAATGACCGGTGGGAAAATCAAAGGCAAAAGAGAGGAATTGTTGATTCGAGCCAATGTAAAAGGGTATTACGCGCAGGAGCTTGAAAATCACGTTTTAAAGTCAACACCGGATGGCGCAATAATTCGTTTGAAGGATGTAGCAAATATTTATGATCGCTGGTCGGAAAATCCAAATCGTGTTTATTTCAACGGGAAACGGGCAGTCCAGGTAACGCTGCAAAATCTTAACCAGGAAGATTTGTTTGCAATGACAAAAGTAGTTAAGACATATATAAAAGATTTTAATGAAAAAAATTCTGAAGTTCAGGCGTCAGTAATCCGGGATGGATCGGAAATCATCAAAGATCGAATTGACATTCTCTCCACCAATGGCATTTTGGGAATGATACTGGTGCTGCTTTTCCTTTCTCTCTCTCTCAATCCGCGCCTGGCTTTCTGGGTGGCTATCGCTATTCCTATCTCATTTGCCGGTATGTTTATGCTGGCGCCCTTGTATGACTTAACCATTAACGTCATGTCTCTAATGGCAATGATTTTAGTGCTGGGTATCTTGGTTGATGATGGCATTGTGATTGGTGAGAATATTTACCAGCATCATGAACGAGGGGAGAAACCTTTTCAAGCTGCTTTGAATGGGACAATTGAAGTGTTGCCATCTGTATTTTCTTCCATCATGACAACCGTTGTCATTTTTATGACCTTCTTTTTTCTGGAAGGCGGTCTGGGTGACCGGGCAAAGGATCTGGCATTTGTTGTCATCGCCACCTTGTTAATTTCATTGGTTGAAGCAACATTTATTTTACCGGCTCATATTGCTCATTCAAAAGCGTTGCGGGTATCGGTAGATCAAAAAAGCCGTTTTGAAAAATGGTCTGATAAAATTTTAAAATCAATTCGGGACAAAGTGTATGCACCGGCTCTGAACTTTTGTATTCATAATCCCATCGTTTCCATTGCCATTCCAATCGCCATATTTTTAATTACGCTTGGCGCGCTCAAAGGAAGTATTATTAAAACAACTTTCTTCCCATATATTGAAAGACGCTCTGTGAGTATTAACCTGGCAATGCCCGCCGGTACGCCGGATGCAATCACCGACAGTCTGCTTACAAAAATGGAAGAAAATATTTGGCAGGTTAATGATATTTATAAACAAGAAAACGGCGGTGAACATGAGTTAGTCACCGCAATTTCAAGGCGAATTGGCCCGGGTACACACCAGGGAAATCTTTCAGCAACATTGATAAGCAGTGAAATACGGGAATGGTCGAGTATTGAAGCAACCAACCAGATTCGTAAACAAATCGGATTTGTTCAGGGTGTTGAAAAACTTGAAATTGGCGGTCGTGGTCATTGGGGTAAACCGGTGTCCATTGCAGTTTCAAGCAATAACCTGGAACAATTACGCGCCGCGAAAAATGATCTGAAAACCCAGCTTCGCGATGTGAGCAAATTAAAAGATGTGATGGATGACGATCCTCCCGGATTACGAGAAGTACAAATCAAATTAAAAGAAAAAGCGTTTGCCCTGGGATTAACGACTGCAGATGTGATGAGCCAGGTACGAGGCGGTTTTTTTGGCGGTGAAGCGCAGCGCATTCTGCGAGGCATCGACGAAGTAAAAATATGGGTTCGCTATAAACAAGTTGATCGCTCGTCACTGGACGACCTGGAAGATATGCGCATCCGGTTGGCTGATGGCAGTGAATTCCCGCTTCGGGAAATTGCTGATTTCACCATTGAACGGGGTGTCATGTCTATTAACCACATCAACGGGCAACGGGTGATTAAAGTTGAAGCTGATATAACAGATCCAATGGAATCGGTACCCGATATTATTGATGATGTCAGGACTGAAATATTACCGGGGATAAAAGCCGCATACCCGGACATCCATTTTAATTTTGAAGGACAGAGCCGTGAAAATGCGAAAACCATGCGCGCCATGCAGCGTGTGCTGCCACCCACACTCATCACCATGTTCTTTATTATTGTAGTTACCTTTCGGTCTTTTTCACAGGCAATTATTGTCTTTTTGCTTATCCCATTCAGCCTGATCGGAGTCGCCTGGGGGCATTTTTTTCAGGGCTATATTATCAGCATGCTTTCACTTTTCGGCACAATCGCATTGGCTGGAATTGTGATAAATGATTCGCTGGTTTTCGTTAATGCATTTAACCGGTTATTAAAGAAAGGTATGGAGTTCAAATCAGCGCTTTATGAAGCCGGGTTGAGCCGCTTTCGTCCGGTATTATTAACATCTGTTACAACAATAGCCGGTCTGGGGCCGCTTATCTTTGAGCCGAGTCGTCAGGCGCAATTCCTGTCTCCAATGGCAATTGCTGTGGCATACGGACTTTTATTCGGAACAACATTGACGCTGCTCATGCTGCCATCATTATTGGTGTCATTTAATAAATTGAAAGTTTATGTGTTCTGGTTAATAAAAGGAACAAGACCGGCTGAAGAGTCAGTTGAAGCTGCGGTTCGGGAAGAAGCATTTGCTAAAGATTAAATATGAGAATTTTATAAATTAGGACAAAATACCTGTCCCGCCTGTCCCGAGTTTTTTTTCGGGAAGTTTTTTTCGGGGATGGACGACAAAATAATAAAAAATAATTGGCAAAACGATTATGGGCAAAACTATTTAAAAAGCCATCATTGTGATATTGTTTTTAATTACTACTTCGATTGACTTTTGATACGATTTATTATCATTTGTTAATTTTGAATAATTAATAAATTGTTTTGCCCTAAATAGTTTTGCCTTTTTATTCGCACTTAATTCTACTTTGTCACATTACATCCATTCGTTTGTCATTCCGGTTGAAGCGAAGCGGAATACCGGAATCTCGGTAGAATTTAGGAGGAGATTCCGGCAAAAAAACGTGCCGGAATGACAAATCTTGGGTAGTTTTTCTAATCTGACAAAATAGAATTAAATAGTTAGGATAATCTTTACTAATTTTTTTCTGTGGGATTTCTTTTCCGTGGGAGGAAGTTTGCATTTTTTTGCCACGTGATCGGTTATATTAGATCTTTAATAATTTTTAAAAAACAATTATATATCAAAGGTTATAAAATGAAAATTATTAACAGAATTTCGGTTTTAGTATTAATTTTGAACATACAATTTGTTTTTGCACAGGAAAAATTAACACTCGAAGATGCAATTGGAATCGCTTTAAAAAATAACCATCAAATTAATATCGCCCGCAACAATGCAGAAATTGACAATAACAATGTCAATATTGGCAATACTAATTTACTGCCGAGAATTGATGCTTCGACAAGCGCAAATTACCAGGACAGCTCCACACCATCCGGTTCTGAAATGACCAGCGCAGCTTCAACATTAAACACTGCACAGTTGCAGGTTTCTTACACGCTTTTTGATGGTTTTAATAATATTCTTCAATTTAACAGGTTAAAGATTTCCGGTAAAATTGGTGATCTTGAAGCACGAAATGCAATTGAAAAGACTTTGTTCCAGGTCAGCAACGGTTATTACAATTCCGCGCTTGCCTGGGAAAATCTCACCATTGCCAAGGAACTGCTGACTATTTCCAAAGAAAGAGTAGAGAGGGCAAAAAAACGCTCCACTTACGGACAGGCAAACACAATTGAAGTATTATCCGCCCAGGTCGATCTTAATTCTGACAGCGTCGTTGTGGTCAACGCAAAATTATTCTGGCAACAATCAAGACGTGATTTGATTCTATTGCTCAACATCGAACAAAATCGGGAATTTGAAGTTGATACTGAAGTAACTTTTACAAATAATATGAAATTGTCTGAATTGAATAATTTTGCATTAAAGAATAATGCTTCTTATCTATCGGCGATTAACCGATACAAGCAATCAAAGATTGATTTAAAGATTGCGCGGGCATCATATTCTCCCCAATTGAGTGTTCAGACATCGTATGGTTACAGCCAGAGCAATCCCGACTTTGATTTAAATTTAAACGATCCCACCAAAACATTCAGAGCCGGGGCTACTTTAAGTTTGAATCTATTTAACGGTTTTAAAAATAACATCCAAAGGCAGAACGCTCAAATTGGTGTTAACAGTCAAAAATTAGCTTCCGAAGAAGCACGTTTGGAATTGGTTAACATCGTTACTAATTCTTACGAAGCATACCAAAACAGTCTCATCGTTTTAAAATTAGAGCAGAAAAACCTGGAGGTTGCAGAACTTAATTTTAAACGCACCCAGGAATTGTTTAACCTGGGACAGGTTACCACGACACAATTCCGTGAAGCCCAGCTCAATTTAATCCGCGCCAAAAACAGTATTTCAACTGCAAAATTCGAGGCTAAATTATATGAGATTGATTTGTTGCGGTTGAGTGGGAGACTTGTGAAGGAATCGGAGTAATGGAGTGGTTGAGGTTCTCGAATTACCACGACCGTCAGGTTAAGGAGATACTTATTTGAATATAAAGATATTACATGTGGGATCAGCGATACTGCGATCTGAAATATGCCTATGGAACGAAACCAAATGAATTCCTTCCATCAAATAAGCTAACCCACATATTAAATTGGTCGAACCACACTTTTGTAGCTGATGCTTCAATTGTTAAAGTACTCATACCATTTATTCCTTATCAAATTTTCATTATTATTAATAGTTTCTAAATCTGAACCAATTCTTTTTGTTGCAGTGGTATATTCTGAATTCCGAGTAATCCATCAATAGACAAATCTTCATCTAATAGCGGCCAATGAATACCATATCCGGACGGTGAAACTTCAAACCGGTTTCTTTCAACATGAGTTGCATTTAATAACCTGTTTGAAATACTTTCTAACTGGAAAATATATTTTTTATTATCCACTACTAAATGCAGACTGTTTTTTTTAAATTCAATTATCTGAACATTATGGATTTTATTCATTTTTATCTCTCCCTTTGAAATCTGTCCCATTCATTTTCGATAAATTCAAAATATTCAAATATAATTTTTTTTACCTGACGTTTGTCTTTATTGTTCATATTATAACTGTAAGCTTCATCAATATTAAAATTATCAGTGTCAATCCAATATTTACACTCTTTTTCTGCTTTACGGCAGTGGATGTGTATAGGTTCATTCCTTTCATTGGCATAAAAGTAGAATCGCCATCCCATTACTAATAAAACTGTCGGCATAATATAATCCTGTTTTAAACAGATATTGCTTTGTGTTGAACTATTTAAAAATAACATTTTTTTATCAATAAGTCAATATAAAAAATTATTAAAGATATTCATATAAAAATCAACGAAAAGGCCTCCCAGGTGGTTCGCCAAAAGGTGGTCCCTTTGGTCCGGGGAATCTTCCTTTTCCCCTTTCCCTGAATTCAAACCTTTTCCTGTGTTCTTCCATTCGCTTTTTTTGTTCTTCAGTGAGAATTGGTTCCAGGTCTTTCCGCAAAGAATCCATTGTCACAACAACTGTTTCCATCGCTTGTTGTCTGGCTTCAAACATTTTATCAGCATATTTATCTAAAATTATTTCAATTTCTTTTCGTTGTTGCGGTGTCGGCTGAATGACCCGTTCTAATAGAAAACCGATCATACGGGGATTCCCCATACGGGTAAATCGATTTTTCATTTGCTTTTCAATTAATGTTCTGTCAACTACCACTCCCAATAAAATACCAAGTATAAAAATAGAAATTAAAATGGATACTGTTTTTGTTTCAGTTTTCATCGTTCTACTCCATGGTTAACATGTATGTTGGATCCATAACTTGTTCCAAAGTTACTTGCTCCTGACCGAGAGCGCCTGCTAATGAATAATTCTCCGTTTTTTTCATGTTATAGGAAAGAAGAATAATTAAAATCATTGCAGTTGTAAAAGCAATGGGGCGGAATAAAGTGACCAGTGAATCAAATACAGATTCTTGTTGCTCCTGCTGTTTTCGATCGGTCTGAATTCGATTAATAATTTTTTCAGCGAAAAATGGTTTAAACGAAACTTGTTTTGAATCTGCCAATCGTTCCCGCATAAGTTCGATTTTCTCCTTTTCTTTTCGCAGGGCTGCTGACTCGGTAAGCCCTTTCTTGAGAATTTCTCGCTCCTTTGAAGTTAATGAACTGTCAAAGGATTTGTACAAAAGATCGAGTAATTTGTCGTTCATGTCCAATCTCCCATTAATCTACTGATTTTTGTGAAACGTCAAAAGTCAAATACCCTGCGGGTACTGGGCGTGAAACGGAAAGAAATTGTATGCTTGCTGAAAAAAAATGTGTCCAACGGATAAGCAGCCAACGGATAAACATAGAGTGATTTTGTTTTAAAGCACCCAATTATTATTTTTTAAAAGGCAGAATAATTTCATGGCAGAATGATTAAAAGCGAAATTATTCTGACGCCCAATTATTCTGCGATCAATTTCTAAACTGTCCATCCACTCAGAAGAATGTTCTCGCTTTTCACTTTTGACTTTTCACTTTTAGCTTTTCACTAAAATTTCTTTTAATTTTTTTTACGCCCTTGCTAATCTCGAAAGCACAGTACCGGTTGGTAGTTTCAAAATTTGTGCTGTTTCCGCTGTGGAGTAACCATCGATCAGCCGCAACACTAAAACCGATCTGAAAGTTGGTGCTAATTTTTGCATGGCTTTTTGTAATACTTCCTTTGTTTCGTTTGGATTGTTTGAATTTGTTTTATCAGGGACATTTAAATCGCTGTCCGTTTGCCTCCGAAAAAACAGGTTTTTGCGCTGCCTTCTCTTTAATTCGTTTAAAGAAAGGTTCATGGCAATCCGTGTTAAAAAAGTCCCCACCGAAGATTCCCCCCGAAATTTATTTATGGAATTATAAAACCGAATGAAAGTTTCCTGACCCACGTCATCAGCTTCCGGGCAGTTTCCGAGCATACCGATCACCGTTGAAGCCACACGCATTTCATGTTTTTTTACCAGCTCCCTGAAAGCATTATCGTCTCCGGCACGGATATTTTTGATCAACTGCTCGTCGGTCAAGATTAGGTTCCTTTTTTACTTATTAGACAACTGAAAGCTACTAAATATTCCAATTAGAATATATCTTTTATTATTTCTGGGATTTTCAAGATGTAGCCCACTTGATATTGCGGTTAATATCAAATTGATAACTGCAATAATTATATTGGTAAACTCCATGTCAATGTTTTTAAAAGTGGGCTACATCTTTGTCAACCAAAGATATTACATCCCTTATAAAAAATTGCTTGACTTTATCATTTAATGGCTTTATGTTTATGGTCATACCATTTAAATAAAAATATCGAATCCAGAGTAATAAAAATAATAAATTCAGAGGTCAAAAACAAGGATTTAAAAAATGAATTATTGCTAAGAGGTAACGATGTATTTGATATACGTAGATGAAAGCGGTGATCTTGGAGAATACCAGGGAGAAAATTCACAACATTTTATTTTAAGTGGACTTATAATTCACGAAGAAACTTGGAAAGATGCTTTAGCGAGAATGAAAGTTTTTCGGCAAAAGATAAAAAGTGACTTTGGATTATTATTAAAAACTGAACTCCATGCGACAGAACTTATCAGAATCAAGAAAATAAAAGAATATAGAAAAATCAAGAAAATGGATCGTATTAAAATTCTTGGGCTGTTTATGCAAAATATTCCAGTCATTTACAGTACCTCGAAAGTTATTAATGTGTGTTTAAATAAATCTGACTTTCCAATGGAGACGGATTATCAAATTTTAGCCTGGAAACGAATGATCCAGAGATACGATAATTATCTTAAGAAACAAGATAATTCAAGAGGTGTTATAATAAGCGATGAGACAGATGAGCCGAAAGTAAGGGGCTTGATTAGAAAAATGAGAGTATATAATCCAATTCCATCAAACTTCAAAGATATTCAAAATAGTCCAACGGATAATATTTTGGAAGATGTATTTACAAGGACATCAGAGCATTCATATTTTATTCAAACAGTGGATTCCATTGCTCATTGTTTATATCGGAAAGAATATCCAAAAAGTAGCTTGCAAAAGCATGGAGTGAATCGATATTTTGAATATATGAAGTCACTTTTACTTTTAGAAGAGAGTGAACCAAGTCAAAATGGGGTGGTCAGAAAATAAATACCCTGGTTTTAAACCGGGGATTTTTCGAGGCCCAACTGAAACATTCGTAACAGCAAGGTCTCATTTTAATATTTCACTGTTTTATAAAAATAACAAACCGCATTTACGGTAATGCGGCCAACCACGTCCTTCACCCCTTGGGCAATGACAATACTATTATATAAAAAATTTTTTAAAAAGTCAAGTAAAAAAATCAACTGGGAGAAAAATTAATCCCGTAGCAATCAAACTGAATAAAGAATTCATATCAAGATTGCATTCAGATTCCGTCAACAAACAATTAAAAAACCATGGGAGCCAAAATGACACAAGAAAACAATCTTCTTTCACCTGTTTCTATAACCCAGCGGATAATATCTCTCGATGTACTTCGCGGTTTTGCAGTTCTGGGAATTCTCATCATGAACATCCAAAGTTTTTCAATGATTGGTGCTGCTTATCTTAATCCTGATGCATTTGGTGATCTTACAGGGCTGAATAAATGGGTTTGGATTTTGAGTCATATATTTGCAGATCTAAAATTTATGACCATCTTCTCAATTTTATTTGGGGCTGGAATAATTTTATTTACAAACAGGGTTGCTGAAAAAGGCTACAGTCAGGCAAAATTACATTATCGCCGTACGTTTTGGCTGCTGGTGATTGGATTGATGCACGCCTATCTTCTCTGGTATGGTGACATTCTGGTGATCTATGCGCTGTGTGCTTTATTTATTTATCTTTTTAGAAATCTATCGCCTATGAAATTATTTGTAATTGGAATTATTTTAATTTCAGTTGCATCGATGCTCTATTTGATGTCAGGATTATCCATGCAGTTTTGGCCTCCCGAAGCAATTGAAAATACATTAAAAGGTTGGAGACCGAATGATGAATTAGTACAAAGTGAAGTACTTGCCTACCAGGGAGGTTGGCTCGGGCAAATGTCCAAACGTATTCCCTCTGCGCTAGCCCTTCAAACTTTCCTTTTTTTATTTTTGTTTGGCTGGCGGGCAGGTGGCTTGATGCTCGTTGGTATGGCGCTGTACAAATGGGGAGTTCTCAAAGCAGAACGCACGAAAAGATTTTACACAATTTCAATTGGGATTGGATTTGGCATTGGTTTGCCTTTAATTATTTATGGCATTGTCAGAAACTTTGCCGCCGGATGGATTTTAGGATATTCAATGTTTATTGGTTCACAATACAATTATTGGGGCAGTCTGTTAATTGCATTCGCGTATGTCAGTCTAATAATGCTCTTTTGTTTATCCCAAATTGGTGAAAAAATAAAAAGCCTGTTCGCAGCAGTCGGGCGAATGGCGTTCACTAACTATCTGTTGCAAACAATAATTTGTACCACCATTTTTTATGGTCACGGATTTGGGCATTACGGGGAAGTTGAACGCTCAACACAAATTTTGATTGTCCTTTGTGTTTGGATTTTTCAGTTGATAATTTCTCCGATATGGCTGCGATTTTTTAAATTCGGCCCTTTTGAATGGCTGTGGCGGTCTTTGACTTATTGGAAAATTCAGTCGATGAGTGTAAAATAAAGGTAATTTGGTAATAGGGTAATTGGGTAACTAATCCAATCTCCAATTTTTAAAATAAAACTTGATATTTAGAATATTATTCAATACCTTTTAAAAGAAATGATTAAACAAAGTATAAAAGAGAAAAAATGAAAGATGTAATTACAAAACACATTGAAATGATACCAGGAATATGTAGCGGCAAACCAAAAATTGCTGGACACCGTATCACTGTTCAAAATATTGTTATCTGGCATGAAAGGATTGGAAGAAGTGCGGATGAAATAGCCACAGAATTCAATTTAGAGCTTTCCGATATACATGCTGCATTGGCATATTATTATGATCATCGAAACGAGATTGATAGGAGTATCCTTGAAGATGAATTGTTAATAAGTGAGCTGAGAATGACTATGCCATCAAAAGTACCGGAAATTATTTGTGATAAATAAAATTAAATTCTATATGGATGAAAATGTACCTCGGGCAATCACTGAGGGGCTTCGCAGAAGAGGAATCGAGGTAGTTACAGTACAAGAAATGGATATGAGAGGGGCGACAGACGAAGAGCAATTAGAATTCGCAGCTCAGCATGCTTTGGTTACTTTTACTCAAGATACTGATTTTATACGTTTGCTTTCAAGAGGTATTTTTCATACAGGAATAGTTTACGCAGCACAAAAATTACCAATTGGTGAGGTATTAAGAGGCATGATCTTGATATCTGAAATCTTAAATTCTGAAGACATGGTACATAAAATTGAATATATTTAAGAGATAATTTTCAACTCGTTAATTGAATCTCCTCAAACCTTCCCAAAACATTTTCTTTTTTATCGGCAATGGCAGGTGATTTTTAGCCTGGTTAAGGGGAAACCAGGGATTATCCTTTTTATAATTCAATAAATAAAATTGACAAGCCGGTGTATCTCCATGCCCGATCAAAACCACTTTATTTCCAAAATCATCAATCGCTAAATCTAAAATCAAAACAGCATGTCCCCGCTTTCCTTTTTTAACAATAAAATCTCCGATTTGTAAATTCTTCTTTTCAATTTTAGGGTAAGCAAAATAAGCAGTTTGGGTATTACTTCGGTAGAATATTTCCCATAAATATTCTTCAAAATTTTTCCTGGATGAATCGGATCTGGCGCTTTTTAGTAGTGTGACCTTTATACCGTGAAATTTCGGACGCAGTCCGTTTTTCCAGTCGTGCCATTTTAGCAGGAATCCACCAGGCAGGTAAAAACTGATCTTTTCAAACTGATGGTGAGACCACAAGTATTCGGCCCATAATCGTTGGAGAATATCCATGCACTGTTCCAGCTTTTTTCCTTTGATGGGATAATCTGAAACCGCAGCAACTGTTGAGTCTTTTTTTGATTTTGTTATACGACCACGATAATCTTTTACCGGAGTATCGTCAGCAAAAAGGGACAGGTTTCGGAGATAGTGGGCAAAAGTCCCATTTTCTACCTTAATTCTTGTATAACCGTTGGGAGGTAAAAAACGGGATTTAATTGTTTCACCAGGTTTATTATTGTGAGGCCATTGGTAAGAAGATTTTACATTTTGCGGGAAACAGATGGCTGAAATTGAATTTATTATTTCAAAAATAAATATAAAAATTAAAAGCAAAGCTGGTGTGGCGTTGCCAATTATTAGCTTCATACGTTACGATATTTAATTGTGCTGTAAATATCAGACTGAATTTATCCTAACCTCAGGGCTGTTCAGTTCTAAAAAATCAGTATTAGTTCACCTGTCATTCCGGTTGAAGCGAAGCGGAATACCGGAATCTCTATAATATAACTTTCAGATGTTTGTTTTGTGTAAAGAATAAAAATTTTCAGGAGATTCCGGCTAAAAACATGCCGGAATGACAGCTTTTTACAAAATTACATTAGAATTGAACAGCCCTGATCCCAACCTGGACAAGCCAGAACCAAAAAAGGAAAATATTGGTTTAAATACTAATAAACAAATTACCCATTTACCTTTTTACCAAATCCAACCTTCCCGCCCTGGTTAGTTTGATTTTTTTATAATTTTCAAAAAGTTCTTTTATTGATCGTGGATGGACAAGCAAATATCGCTGTGTGTAACACGTTGTCCAGCAACCCTGACATTTGCGATAGGATTCCAGCCGCTGTTTGTAATCTTCACTGCTAAAAATCTCTTTCAAACTGTTTTTAAAAATATTGCCAATCGGCGCGCCATAACATAAATGGACATCACCATTTTCCATTATTGTTGTTCTCGTGGAAAGAAACTTTGAATCGACAAACGGACATATATTAAAAAATTTGTTCTCGATGAATGGTTTTATTCCCCTGATAAATGAATTTAAATTTAGAATGTCTTGATTGCCGTCTAAAAATTGTAATACATCATCAAGTCTTTTTCCCAGACGCAAACTCATTTCGTCATCAGTTCGGGTAGTAGCAGTAAGCGTGTGATAAAGACCAATCGTTGTTTTCCAACCGAGGTCACGCGCTTGCTTGATCAATTCAGGCACCTGGTCTAAATTTAAATTATTGAGCACAATGTTGGCATAAAGCAGTGATTTTGAATTTCCGCGGAGTTCGGACAGTAATTTCATGTGCCCTAAAACTGTATCTGAAAAATCTTTCACACCGCGCAACGAATCGCCAATTTTTCCCAGACCATCGAGTGAAGTTTGAATATTAATATTGTTTTCCAACGCAATCCTGCCAAAACGATCGATCACTTCTGTTTTGTTGTACAACCCGGTTACCAGTGATGTGGCAATGGAAAATGTTTTTTTTGCCTCAAGCAATATTTTATCGAGATGCGGAACAAGCGTCGCCTCACCGCCCGAAATAAACCCGATAGGCGCGCCATATTCTCTCAATCGTTTTGCTACGAGCTGAAAATTTTCATAGCTCATAATCGCCGGTTTTGTCGTTCGCTCATAAACACTGCATTGACGACAGCGTTGCGAACACAAATATGTTAACCTGATTTCCGTGCTTGAATTTAATGGTCTGCCACCAACACCGTGCGAAATACCTTTAATTACCTGGCTAATTTTTTTCACTGATCTGTCCTGAATGTTGTTAATTCCTGAAAATGGCTTCTATCTTTCCACTTAAAATATCCCAGTGTGCCAAGAATTCCCGTAAACACAATATAAGGCATTTGTAAAACCGCCCATAACGGAAAATATTTTATTAAGTCAGTTCGCAGGTAAATTTTTGATCCTTTATACATTATCATAAATTCGATTAAAAATTTAGCAGCTAAACAGAAAAAAGGTACTCGAATCGACTTATAAATTATAAAATATAATGGAGACCCGATGAATAAAATTGTGTTTGCTAAAAACATAATGGAAAGAAAAATAAAAAAAGTTACGTTCAAACGGAGCTGAACAGAACCGTTGCTAGCCCAGCGCTTTCGTTGGTTGAGAAATGATTTGACCGTCCTTTCCGGTTGCGTCCAGTTGAACGATTTTGCAGAAGGAGCAAACCTGATTTTCCAATTTGTTAATTTGTGAACCAATTGGAGCAGCAGCACGTCGTCCCCGGAGATGCGGTTTTTTATTTTTTGATAACCATTTACTTCATCAAACGTTGTCCTGCGATAGGCAAGATTTTGACCCGATGCTGCCAAAGGGCACCCCAAATTTAACGATCCCTGGGCAGCTCCCATTAACGATAAGAAATCCACGGCCTGGAGTTGTTCAAAAACTGAGTATTGTTTTTTCGGATTTCCCAATTGGGAAAAGCCTACAACCATGCCAACATCATCTGTAAAATAGGAGGTCATTGTTTCAATCCAGGTTGATTTCACCCGGCAATCTGCGTCTGCTGTTAAAATGAGTTCACCACTGCTTGATTGAATGCCCTGGTTTAAGGCGTTCTTTTTTGCGATCAGTCCGTCCTTGTTATCTGCTTTTGCTTTTAAATGTTTAATAAATGGATGTTGGCTGACATAGCGTTCAATAATTTCACTGGTCGTATCCTCTGATCCATCATTCACAATTATCACTTCGTACAAATCCCGGGAGTATGTTTGATTGACGAGATCTCCTAAAATATTTCCAATATTTTTTTCCTCGTTACGCGCGGCAACGACCACTGAAACTTTAAATTTCTTTGTAGTTGTCCGTTTATTGGGAAAAAATAATCCAAAAATAAATGTGAGGATAAGTATAAAATAAATAGTTGTAATAATTAGAAGAAGCAAATTATTTATCCCTATTTTTTATTTTTCTTATTATTATTCAACTAATTCAAAAATTAAAAAAAAATTATATCTCCCACTGAATTAGAACTGTCACGGAAAAAAACATTTTTGATTTCATTTCTGTGGGAGTTCATTTCAGTGGGAGAAAAAAGTCTTCACTTGAATAGCTGCTTGTTATTATTAGTGTAATTCGTGAAACTGAAAGTTCTCCTTCGGCGAATCAATCTATAGTAGAAATCTGCCGAAGATCCGCCGTCTTTTTGGCGGATTCGTGATTCAGCATTTTATATTTACTATTCATAATTTCATCATTCTTTCCACTCAAACTTCCCAAACTGTCCCCACAATCCAAAAACAACCACATAAAATGGATGGAGCAAAACAGCCAGGGGAAAAACATAAAATATTTTTTTATAATTAAAAATTGCAGCAAACCGAAAAAGAAATAAAAACTCACTAATGCTTTTTAATCCGATTGCGCCGAGCCATAAAATAAAAACATTTGGGGTAACAATTGAAATTGGCAATAACAAAATTAATAACAAATTAAATAAATAAATTCCCGCCAAAAACAATTTGAGCCAGGTTGAATAAAAACGTCCCTTTGAAGCATGACGGATTCGCTGGTTAGCAAACTGTCTGAAACTATCCGGGATCCGGGTTTTGACTGATGCCCTGGGATCAAGCGCATAATTTAACTTCCAATTAGTTTCTTCAACGACTTTGTGGAGTAAAAGATCATCATCACCTGAAATGTGGTGGCTAATTTTTTGAAAACCGTTTATCTCCTCAAACACGCTTTTCCGGTAAGCCAGGTTGCGACCACTGACAGTCAATGGTTTTTTTGTCTTGAAGCTGCTTGCCGTCAAGGCTGCCAGAGATATTGAATCTAATGTAAACAATTTTGAAAAAAGCGTCGGTTTCTTTGAAGATTCCGTTGGAGAAAAACCTGCCACTAATCCGACCTCTGGTTCAAAATAAGTGACAACTGTTTTTATCCAATCCTTTACAGGTTCACAGTCAGCGTCAGTTGTTAAAATTATTTCACCTTTCGCAGCCCTAATCCCTGTCTCTAACGCATTTTTTTTAGGAGAAATGTTTTCGGGCAATTCTTTAACTTGTATTATCTTGACATTGTGATTTCGTTGAGCATATTTTCTAACGATAGCTGCTGTGTCGTCAACAGACCGATCATCAACAATAATGATCTCGTAAGCACTCTCGGCATAACTTTGGGTAACTAATGCCTGGAGACAATTGCCAATGTGCTTTTCCTCATTACGAGCAGCTACAACAACCGAGACAAAAAGCTCGTGCGGATTTTTTCCAGGCTTGTTTATAAATAACCTAAAAAATAAAATAAAAATAATGGATGAATAGCTTATTGTTAAAAGGGCTGTGATAAAATAAAGGATTATCATGCTTTTTTTGGTTAGTGGTGAGTAGTGATTGGTGAGTGGTGATAATGAGTAACTAACATGAGTCGTTTGCCATCCACTACTCACCACTAACCAATCACAACTCACCAATTCACTGATAGTTGAAAAATTACCTGGTTATCCCGGGAATTTTTCCCAGGGATTTGATCCAGGTTTTTCGTGTCAAGAAAATTATATTGCAAAGTTAGAAAGAAATCACGTATTATTTGATCAGTGATATCAATCCCAAAACGCCACCTGGTTTCCACAACGCCGGATAAAAAAGATTTTTTCATTCCATCTTCTTTTTTATGAGGTGTATTAATGTCTCCCTCACCGTGCCTGATTCGTTCTGCCAGAAATTTAACGTTTAAGTCGCGATTGATTTGACTATTAATTTCAAAATACAATTGATCCGAATTTGGTTTCAGCCAGTGTCCGATATTTTGGTTGTAATGTTGATATACATTGATTGGTTTGTGATGCGTATAAACGTAAGGTTCAATCCTGGTGTATTCGGTTCTGAAACCTGTATTGGAGATTCCCAAAGGATTTACCCAAAAATGACCTGTTAGAAAAGCAAATTTATTGCCAAAATACGAAAACGGATTTTCCGATGAAGTAAAATCATCAAGGAACAATTCGCCATAAAATTTGTGTCCGCGAAAAGGAAACATGGTCAGTTCAAAAGCCATGGTATTATTATCTTTGTCGCCGAGATGATGCTCTGCAATGTGGTATGGCATAATTGGATTTAAATATTGCGCTTCAACATCCCGGTTCCCATAAATGACGGACTCCGAACCCGCTAAATATAACCAGGGAAGTGGTTGGAATTCAATTCGATGCGCAGTAAAATATTTTGTCCCGTGACTGCTTTTCAATTCTCCGTGAATACTGGTAAAATAAAACCTGTTGAATTCAGCGCGAATTTTTAACATATCAAATAAAGGATTAAACCTGGAAAGCATCAAACTGCCCTGGTAACCGGGGCCCCATTGCGCCTGATCCCGCCCGAACTCCAGTTCAAACCAGGGGAGCTTCCAGACAAAGTAGGCGGAAGCATCATCTTTAAACGCATTTTCACCAGCAATTACAATTGGCATTCCCTGATCCGGATTGTAATTTTCATGTTCTATGTTTTCGCCTTTTACCAACGTATTTTTGAAATGGATATAAAATGCCAGGCTGTTTTTCAACTTTCCCTGGATAATTCCCCCCACGGTCGTATTGGAAATCCGTTTAGTCGAATCGAATTGATCACCACGATTGATTTCAAACCTCTGGCGAAAATCTAAATCAATTTTAAATTTGTTATTGTTTTCTTCCCATTTCAATAAATGACGTTCGTGCAACCTATTATTTGTGTTGATTGAAAGCTCGCCCAATTCTTCGTGAAATTCACCCTTGAGCTGTTCAAATAAATCCAGTTCCGATTTGCTGAATCCGACATTTTTTTGTTCACTTGTTTTTTCTATTTGAACTAATATTTTTGTCAGATCATTTCTGGATATCGGGCGGGCTCGCAGCAGAAGACTTCGGAAAGTGCCACGTGTTTCCAATCGTTCTAAAAAATTATAAGCCCAGTGATTGAGGGGTACGTTTACTGATTGGGAGATTGAAATTTTTGACATTAGTACAAAAAGAAAAACGAAAAATAATTTTTTAAATATATTTTTGAACAAGTATATTATTCTCCTGTTTTATAAAAAGGTCAAAATAATTTTAGTCAAAATAATTAAAACAAATGCAACATAATGATTTTGACTCTAATCATTTCCGCCCAAAAGAAAGTGGACAGGTTGACTAAAAATTTATTCGATGCAATTTGAAATAAATCATACAAATAAATCAGCTTGAGCTTTTTTTTCATCCTTAAGCATAAAATATTTATTGCTGTTAATTTTTTTTGAAACAATAAAATTCAAACCCGATAATAATTTACTCAATTGTTTTGTGTCAATATTTAAATGCAATTTGTTCTTTATTTCATCGGCTGAATATCGCCCGTTATTTATAATTTGTTTGAGTTTTTGGGATAGATCATCTTCCCCCAAAATTTCATTACCATAAAAATCAACCGGAATTGCGCCTTGTAAGATCAACAGGTTATTGGCATTTTTTTCTCCAGGTTCCGGCAAACGAACATAAATTTCACGATCCCTTTTCAAACCGTCACTTACTCCGGCCCAGGTGCCGCCTTTTGAATCGGATTCTGCCACATAAATTTTTTCCGCCAAACCATAAATATAGGTATTACGCTGCATTGCCAATCCAACCGACCACGGTACATTGGGATGGAAAGTACTTAATACCAATACATCACCCTGAATTATTTTTTGATAATATTTCTTAAAACCACTGGCAAATGTTTTTATTCCCTGGGGCAGAACAATGATGCTGTGTCCATTATATTCCAGGGTAGCATCGAGCGCCATTTTATCCACACCTTTTGCAAAACCGCTCACAACGACTTGATAATTTTTCGCAAAGTCCTTTGCTATATTTTTGGTAAATTCCAACGAGACATCAGAAGCTTTTCGGGAACCGACAATTGCAATTGTTGATTCATTTAAAAGTTTTATGTTGCCTTTAACGTATAAAATTGAAGGCGCCTGTTTCGTTTTTAAATTACCCTTTAAAATATTTGAGTATTCTTTAGAATTTATCGTTATTATCTTGAAACCTTGTTCAAACAGGCTTTCAGCGAGAAATGAATAATTAGCTAATTCGGATTTGGCTTTGAGTAATTCATTTATATGTTTTTCGTTGATATTAAATTCTGCTTGCCATTCGCTAACATCAAGATTGAAAAAATCACTAAATGAAATTTTTTTATTAACCAAAATGTCGATAATCAAACGATTGATTTTTTCAGTGCCCCAATATTGTAAATGACTTAATGCCATCCAATATGCTGGTTCAAAAACATTGTCCACTATATATCCCCACCGATGGTTTTTGCAATTACTATTGGCGCAATTTTTGAAGCGCCCAATTTAGAAAACATCCGTCCGATTTCTTTGAAAGTCGCTCCGCTGTCAAAAATATCGTCAACGACTAATATTTTTTTACCCTGTAAAAACGATTGAGACTCAAAGGTAAAAGCATTTTTAATATTATCTCGTTTTAGCACTGAATTCTGAAATACTTTTTGAGGCTCGGTATTTCTGATTTTTCTCAAATTGTGACTAATTGGAATGTTGAGTGTCAAAGAAATTTTTTCAGCAAAATTTTTAACCAAATCTCCGGATTCAGTCGGGGGAACATAAACGAGCAAATCAAATTTTTCATCTTTGAATTTATATCTAAATGCCTTCAAAGTCTTGATCAATAAAAAACCGGGAAAGTCTCCACCGTTCTCATATTTGCATCGATGAATAATAGATCCCACGTTAGAAAATCCATAATACGATGAAGCGATACCATTGACCATTTTTGATGTTTTCATCTCAACCGGAAGTTCCGGAAAATAATTATCTTTAAATTCATTGATTTTCTTGTGCCAAAAATTATTCAAATCAACTGAAAAAACGGTTTGAAGATCGTTATCGCATTTTTCGCATTTACCCACTGAAGTGTCGCCCAGGTAAGAACAGAGAAAATCCATACGGCAGGTTTTTGATTCGGCATATTCTGTAATTTTATCTAACTCGGAAAATTTAAATTGGCGCAGCGCCTCAAAAGGTTTTGTGTCCAGGTCGGGCGCGCCAAACTGGTATTCATATTTTTTGCTGCTGCCATACATAACTTCTTTAATAATTCCCTGGTCGATTAAATCCGCCCTGATCACTCTCACTTGCGTTTGCGTCAGGTTTGTATTTCTCATTAAATCATGTTCCCCCAATGGCTCGATCTTCAAAGCTTCAATTACCCGGAAATATTTTTTGAGCGCCGGTTTGTTGTTTTTGATAAAATGAGTTGGCAAGTCAATATCAGCCGGATTATAAAGGAGGAAAATATCAGTTGCTTTTCCATCACGCCCTGCTCTGCCAATTTCCTGGTAATAATGAATCGGAGACTGCGGTATTTGCGTATGAATAATAAAACGAACATCTGGTTTATCAATGCCCATACCCAGCGCATTGGTTGAGACAATACATTTCCAGCGGTTTGCCATCAGTCCCGCTTCAATTTCTTGTCGTGTTTCTGCATCGAGACCGGCATTATAATTGACAGCCGAAATACCGACATGTTGCAGCCAGTTAGCGAACAAATCCGTATTCACCCTGGTGCCGGTGTAAATGATGCCTGTGCCCGGCTTTGTTTGCAGGTATTCAGCCAGCCAGACCATTTTATCATCTTCACTTTTTACTTTTACAACATTAAGAGAAAAATTTTCACGCAATAAGTTGCCGCGAATGAAAGTAACGTTTTTTCCCATTTGATTCATAATATCGTCTGCCACTTGCTGAGTCGCGGTGGCTGTTGTTGCTAACACAGGAAAATTCTCCGGCAGCAGTTTTACTAAATTTATGATCCTTCTAAAAGCAGGACGAAAATCATGCCCCCAAACAGAAATACAATGGGCTTCATCGATTACCACCATCGATAGATTCATTTGTCGCACCGCTTCAATCCATTGCTGGTTTTCCTGTCTTTCCGGGGCGATGTAAAGAATTTTTATTTGATTCTGTTTCGCTTTTTCAAGTATGTCTGAATTCTGTTCCAAATCCTGTTCACTATTAACACAAGCAGCAGCAATGCCAATTGATTTTAAATAGTTGACCTGGTCACGCATTAAGGCGATCAACGGAGAGAAAATTATCGTCATTCCCGAAAATTGAGTAGCAGGAAATTGATAACAAAGTGATTTTCCAAAACCGGTTTTTTCAATTAATAACAACCGTTCGCCATTTAAAAGCCGTTTGATGGTTTCCCACTGATTGTCATAAAAGCGTTTTAATTTGAAAATTTGGTTGAGTTTTTGTTGTGCCTGAATTTTTTCCATATTGTTTTGTTTTTTTTGAAATGAAATGCAAAGTGCCTGGTTCGACGAGTTGCAATTAATAATATCTACGCCACGAATTCACGAATTTTATTCAAATTAAATTTGTGAATTCGTGGCAAATTCTTTTACAAAAAACAATGATTTTACCTGTAATAACAAAACTATACAAGCGATCCTAAATATAACAATTTATACTAAAATATCAAGGTTAATTTTGTTAATCGAATTAAATCGATGTCAAATGAAAACCTTTATTTTTTAAGATATTGATAATAGGTTCCAAAATATTGACAGTGCGTCCGGAATTTTTATGCCCATCATGAAAAACGATAATGTCGCCCCCACAGGTTTTTGTCTCCACCAGGTTGAAAATATAGCTATCGGAAATATTCAAATCAAAATCATAACTCATTACATTCCACAGCACCATTTGCAAATCAATTTGGCGGCAAACATTATTTACAGCAGGAGAAAATCTGCCAAACGGCGGGCGAAAATATTTCACTGGTTCGCCTGTTAATTGCTCTATATAATTTTTGCTCGTGTAAAGTTGATCGAAAATATTTTTCTTTGACTTATAAATAAGAGACTGATGTAAGAAAGAATGCAAACCAATTGTGTGACCAAAATCTTTAATTGATTTTACAATCGCAGGCGATGTTTTTGCTTTTTCTCCAAGGATAAAAAAAGTAGAGCTAACTTGTTCTTTCTGAAGGATTTGTAAGATTTGTGACGTGAAAATTTCATCGGGGCCATCATCAAAAGTGAGAAAAATCTCGTTACTTCCCTGGGGAATCCGCCAAATAATATTGGGGAAGATTCTTTGAATTATTATGGGAATTTTGAAAAATCTCATCTTCCCTTCCAGCTAAACGCGCCCATAATTCCGGCAAATCCGACATAAATTATATAAGGCAATTGAAGAATTTCTGTGAGCAAAAAATATTTTCTCAAGTCTTTGCGTCCAACTAATGATGTCGCTTTTAAGATCAATAAAAAATCAACAATTAATTTGATGCCAAAAGCATAAAGCGGATACGGAAAATAAAGTGGAAACCAAAGCGCAAACGGCAATGAGATGAACAACAGAAGATAATAAATGTAAACTGATACCAGGAAAAAGACCAGCGACATTTTTTTATAAATCAATCCCTTGGAAGCCCAGCGAATTCTCTGGTTAAAAAAATCGTTTAAGTTGGAAACAGGTTTTGTTTTTATAAAAGTTTGCGGGTTTGTTGAAGCGGTAATCTGCCAATTGGTTTTTTGATTTATATTTTGCAACAACAAATCGTCATCACCGCTGATGATGTGATTCTCATTTTGATAGCCTTGTGCATCAAAAAATGTGCGGCGACGAAAAGCTAAATTGGCGCCATTGGCAATTATCGGGTCACCTGCGCCGATGCTGCCAATCCCGGCTGTAGTCAAACCCAAAAATTCCAGTGATTGAATTTTATGAAAAAGTGTTTTTTCAAGCTCTTTGTTGAATAAAACATAACCGGTCACCATCCCAACTTTTTCTGAAAATTCATTTATTATTGTATTAAGCCAATCAGGTTCTGCCCAACAGTCAGCGTCAATAGTGAAAATGATTTCACCCTCTGCTGCATCGATGCCGGCTTGTAATGCTCTCTTTTTTGGCGAAATGTTTGGCGGACACTTTTCGAGATGAATCATTTGAACATATTTATGTTTATCAAAATATCCCCTGACAATTTCTCCAGTCCTGTCAGTTGAGTCGTCATCAATGACAATGATGCGGAGTTTTTCCTTTGGATAGTTTTGCTGTATTAAAGAGTCCAGGCAGAATTTTATATTTTCTTCTTCATTTCGGGCAGGCACTAAAATTGTGACTGGTTGCTTATCACTATTTTTCCCTTGTTTTATTTTGAACAATCCAAAGTAAAAATACAAAATTTTGTAGGCATAGATTAATGTCAGGAATGTGAATAAAAAAATGATTAATGTGAGCATAGAAATTTATCTGTAATCTTGTAAACTCTTTTAATAAAAAAATTGACAAAATACCTGTCCCGAGTTTTTTTCGGGAATGGACGACAAAATGATCCACCCCACCACACTTTTAATTATTATTCTGTCGTCTATCCCCGAAGAAAAAAGCTCCCCGAAAAAAACTCGGGACAAGCGGGACAGGTATTTTGTCTTTAATTGTTGCTGTTTTTTACAAAAATCAAACGATATTTTAATACAAGCACCAGACCGATTAAACTGGGAATCACCAAATTAATTATGAACAATAAAATTGAAGCATTAAATGCTGTTGACTCTGCCAAACCTATTTTCCCAAGAAAAAACACTGCTGCGCTTTCGCGAACTCCAAGGTCACCTATTGAAATGGGCAGCATTGATTTCACAAGCATAACAGATGACAATGCTAAAAAAGTTAAGGGAAAATAGGTCGTTTCAAAAGCGCTGGCTAACAGACAATACTGAAACAAAAAGACACAGAAAAAACAAAAGTTTAAAAACATAAGCCTGAAAGCCTGTGGTTTGTGGAAATTATCCAGGCTGCTCATTAGTAACTTAATTTTTTCCCGGAACGGGAGAATGATGTTAATACTGTACAGAAAACTTTTTATCACCGATGGATGCAACAGAATGTAGTAGATTACCATCAGTGCGATAATAATGAACACGATCATCGGAACAAATGTGTAAACATCCAATCGCCTGCCGATAAAAAATATTAAACCAATCGCCCCCCAAAATATAACAATCGATAATGAAAAAAGTTTATCAATCGCTGACACTCCTAACAATTTTACCCAGGAACAATCTTTGATAAAAAACGCCCGTCCAAATTCACCGAGTCTGCCCGGCGTGATAAAACCAAAAGTAAATCCGGCAAACAATGATTGAATTATTTCACGATTGGCGACATCCGGTTTTAATAATCGCACCAGGTATCTCCATTTGAAAAATTGCAAATAAATGTTTGGAATTAGCAGCAGCAAAGCTAATACAATCAGTGATATTCTTGCTGAACGAAATGCTGAAATTATTTCTTCCCCCTGAACGCGTTTGATTAACAAAATCATCACGGCTGCTGCAACAATAATTTTTATGGAAAAAGCCAGGAATCGTTTAGAAAAATATTTTCTGGTTCTGGGTGCAGTTCCGGCAGATTTCGAAGAATCCCCTGTTTCGTGAGATTTGTGATCTGAAGTTTTTATATTCATCTGAAGTCCAAATTTCTTTTAATGATTTGTCTTTAATTTTACCGAAAGAATACTCGCCATTTTTATCGAAACAGCAGGGGACAACACGTCCATCAGAAAGGATGACAGTGCTGTACCATAACCTGGCGCATCCTTTACTTGCACTATTTTTTAGATTTAATTTTTTCGTCCCATTCTTGTACCGGTTAATTTTTTTATTACTTGGCAAAAATGAAAGTGCTTTGTTTTTGTCTTCAATTTGAAAAGTTTTTATCAGAAGACGATCTGCGCCCAGTTTTTTAATGAGCCGTTTTATTTTAACCAACTGCTGCTCATTATGTTTCATCACTAAAAATTGAATTAAAATCTTCGGTGTTTTTGACTTTAATTTTTTCTTACAATAGGCTAATAGCTTGATTCCCTTAATGACTTTTTTGAAATCTCCATTGTGGCGATATTTTTGGTAGGTATTTTCATCAGCGCCATCCAAAGAAATAATAATTGAATCGAGCCCGCTTTTCACCAATCGTTCAACTGCTACTTCCCTTTCAAAAAAGTGACCATTTGTACTCGTCGTAACATAGATTCTTTTTTGTTTCGCCAGTTCGATGAGCTCAATAAATTCTTTGTGTAAAAAAGGTTCACCCTGGTTGTAAAGTAGCAGGTACCAGAGATTATTTCCCAATTCATCCAAAATTTGTTTGTACAATTTATAACTTAAAAAAGAGCTGTCTCGTTTTATTTTACCCATCCCGGTGATACACTGAGGGCATTTCAAATTACAAACAACTGTCGGTTCAATATTAATAATAAATGGCGTACCCCAAACAAAATTTTGTTTTAATATTTTGGATAAAAATAGAGAAGTGATTACTTTCAAACTGTTGATAGTTTTTCTAAATGTTGCTGCTTTAAAAACTGAAATCCAGAAAATTTCTTTCATATAAAACACCTGTGATGAACAAACCAAAATCAAGAAGGTAACTGGGTAAATAGTTCATTGGGTAATTAGGAATTCACAATACTGATTGAATTTTTATTACCCAATTACCTTATTACCAAATTACCTTTAAAATGTTCTTATTTTGAATTCAGTATTTTTTTGCCCTTTATGCAAAACAACAACATACCATGTCGGATTAACAAAATAATTAAAAATCCCAAATTTATCATTTACAATTTTTTTAATCCACTGATCAAAGCCGGTTTGTTGCATCCAAATTATCAATTTAATATGAGACGACTTGCAAACAATGGACTCCGGTTTTTCAAATAAATATTTTACTGCAAGCGAATTTACAAAAATCATTTCAAACTGATTCCTGTTCAATAATTTTCTTAGCTTGAATAAAGAAAGCAATGCTGCCCAGTCTTCCCGTTGTCTGCGGTCTTTCCGAAAAATATCCTTAACAAACAACCTTACCCATTTTCTGGATAGCAGTGAAACAAATGGCAGGCTCCAATGCGGATCGCCAAACACATTCAACAACGAAAGCCTGTTTGGAGTTGAAATATAAATTATACCTGTTTCGGAGAGTATTGATTTGCACTTTTGGATCGTTGTTTCAGGATGCGGAATGTGTTCTAAAACATCCTGCAAAATGATGATGTCAAATTTCTCTTTTTTAAAAGAAAAATGTTCAACTGAGCCGTGGATGAATTTAACACCTGTATTTTTAAATTTATCAAATATATCCGGACGAATATCAATTGCAGTGACCTGTGCGCCTAATTGTGTGAGTTTCAAAGATGTACCGCCATCGCCGCAGCCAATGTCCAAAACATCTTTATTTTTTATTTTTGTAAATTGGACAATTGTTTCAGCAACAAACTCCCCGCGAAACTCGGCAAGCTTGTGGTAATTGTCCCAGGTTTTTTGGTGGTTTATCATTGATGAATTTACTCAAATCTAAATAAGAACCGTAGTGTGTGATACGTTTATAGAAATTACTAAAAAGAGAAAATCTGTTGGGTTCTCCTTCGGCGAATCAATCTATCGTGGTTATCTGCCGAAGATTGTTTTCCGCCGGCGGATTGGAGATAATTCTACAAGTAACAAATCACCAATAACCACTCACTACTCACCACAAACCACTCACCACTTAATCTTTCCAATCCACGAAACAGGCCCAATAACCAGGTGATAAAACAGAAAAAACACTTCCCAAAAAAGAAAAGTGGAGAAAGTAAAAACCATGCTAAATATAAGACATCCAGCTTTTAATAAAATCCAGTCAACTATTAATTTACTCAAGAATAGACTAAATGAAATTAAAAGAAATTTTCCTGAAAAAACTGAAAATAATAAGAAAAGAAAAAAACATAAATTTGCCAAATGAAATAAAAAATATCCTATTTGAACCTTAAAATTATAATATTTCCCGGCTGAAAGGTGGCGTCTCTTTTGGCGAAAAAATCCAGTGAAAGATTTCGTTTGAAAACTGGGGACAATCGACTCAATTTGTGTTGCGTACCTGGTCTCCCAATTTGTTTTCTTTTTCACTAATTGCAGGAACAAATCGTCATCTCCGGAAATGCTGTTCATAATTTTTTCAAATCCATTTATTTGATCGAACACTTCCCGGCGATAAGCGAGATTCCTTCCAGTACAGGTAACAGCTTTGTTCAGCCCAATTGATCCGGCAGCTACTATTCCGGCAGCAAGGCTATCAATTTTAAGTATATTCCCAAACAGGGAATTTGAGGGATCAATCAACGGGGAAAATCCAACTACAAGTCCCACTTTTGAATCAAAGCAAGACGTCATCGAACGAACCCAGTTTTTCTGTGGAACACAATCCGCATCAGTGAACAATAATATTTTCCCGTTACTTTTTTTTATTGTCCTGGTTAACGCATTTTTTTTACCTCTGTGAATTGGCTCGCTGCTATCAATTTTTAAAACAGAAACAAAAGTGTTTTTTCTATTATATTCATCCAGTATCAATGACGTTTTGTCTGTTGACCCATCGTCAATGATAAAAATTTCCAATAAATTTCTTGGGTAATTCTGATTAATAAGTGAGTCCAAGCACTGTCGAACATTTTTTTCTTCATTTTTCATGGCAACAATTACGGAAACTGGTTCCAGGTTGTTTCCTGAACATGTTTTTAATTTTCTTAATCCGCCCCATAATCGTAGCAACAAAAGAAAATAAAGGAAAAACAGCAAGAAAAGAGTTGTCTTAAAAATGAAAAACACAGAACATTACCCGCATTATTTAGTTGTTAGTGCAAAGAAATTATTAAAAATTTGATAAAGAAGCAAGCCGTTTTTGTGAATAAAAATTAATATCCAAAATAAATATTGACATTTATAAAATGATTCTTTATAATTTATGTTTAATAATTTGAGTTTTAATTTTCAATTAGCTTTACTAAACCTAATCTTACTGTATTGTAAATTGTATTTCACCGTTTCGCGGAATCTATGTATTGATATATCGACCAACTCATCAAGGTTTAGTAAAGCTATTCAACTTTTTATGCTGAAACTCGAAACTATAGTCTATTAGAATAACTTAATTGATTTATTTTAACAGAAGGAAAATAAGATGGAAAATATTTTACAATATTTTAAAACCGTAACCGTATTAGGTATCCCAATGTCTGTTTTAGCAATAGCCTTGTTGGTCATTATTTTTTCGTTCCTTATCAGAAAGCTGTTTTCACACATTATCATAAAATATGTCAACCGGTTTACCGAAAAAACAACAACACAATTTGATGAACTTTTATTAAAAGCAATTGAAGGACCCCTGCGACTAATAATTGTTGGTATTGGTTTTTATTTTGCCAGAATTATATTGGCAGAGTATCTAATACCGATTGAGGGAATAATCACACAGGGATTTCAACTATTCTTCATTATTGTCATATGTTTTTTCCTTTATCGCGGAACTGACCTTATTATTTTTTATCTTGAAAAAGTGGCAAAACGTACCCGGACTGAATTAGATGATCTTTTGTTGCCTTATTTAAAAAAACTTGTCCGGGTCATTTTGGTTATAATCGTCGTTATAAAATTCTCTGAGATTTTTTTAGGCAAGTCAGCAGCAGCCTTACTGGGGCTTTTTGGTGGAGTGGGTTTGACGTTAGGATTGGTTTTTAAAGATATTATCGCTAACTGGTTCGGTTGTGGTATAATTTATTTGGATAAACTTTTTGTTGAAGGAGACTGGGTGTGTTTGGATGAAGGAAAAATAATTGATGCTGATGTTGAAGAGATTGGTTTAAGAAGCACTAAATTTCGTAATTTTGATAAAACAGTTTCCATTGTACCAAATTCAACTATTGCCAGCGCAGTTGTGAAAAACTGGTCGCGGATGTTTAAGCGCCGGGTGAAATACAATTTTAAAATCGATGGAATTCAGGCAAAGACAATGGAAAAATTGCTCCAGGGATTGCGTGAAATCTTATCTTATGATGAAGATGTGCACCAGGAATTTCACATGGTTAACTTCAGGGAATTAGAGGGAAACAGCCGGATTATCAGGCTTTATTATTTTACGAAAACAACAGCCTGGAAAGAACATGAGCAGGTGCGGGAGAATGTGAATATAAAAATTCTACAATTGTTTGAAGAACTGGGTGTTGACCGCTTGGCTTATACAATCGTTGATATGAGTGAAGATAGACCGGGGGATTATTCGTTTACTAACCTGACTGAAGAATAAGATTTTGAAGGTAACAAAATGTAAATGTCTATTTTGAAAAAATCCAAATAACAAATACCAATTTCCAAACAAATTCCAAATCTCAAATTCCAATAAATAACAGATAAATTAATTATTTTGTGATAGTTCACCACTCTAAACCAGCGCTGTCATTCCGGCATTTTTTTAGCCGGAATCTCCTGGAAATTTATACTTTCTGCGCAAATAAACATCCGAAAGTTATTCTATGGAGATTCCGGTATTCCGCTTCGCTTCAACCGGAATGACAGGTGAACTAATACATTATTTTGACTTAAATTATTTTGACAACTTCAATTTTGAGGCACTCCAAGAAATTTTTACTAAACTATGTTGAAAGGAATGAAAATGAAAAATAATCAATTTTTATTATCCTTAATCATATTGGTTCTATTTGTCGGTAAGGCGCTGACACAATCTCTGCCAATTGTAAAACCGGAGGAAGTTGGCATGTCTTCTTCGCGGTTACTCCTGTTGAATCCGCTCATTGAGACAGCGATTGAGAAAGAAGAAATACCAGGAGCTGCTATTTTGGTGGCTCGAAAAGGGAAGATAGTGACACGAAAAGCATTTGGCTTTAGCCAATTAATCCCCGAGAAAAAGCCCATGAAAATTGATCAAATTTTTGATTTGGCTTCTGTAACTAAACCGGTGGCAACAGCTACTTCAATCATGATCATGATTGAACAGGGACATATCCGTTTGTCGGATAAAGTCAAACAGTATATTCCCGAATTTTCGACTTTCGTTGATGAAGATGGCAATACTAAAAAAGACGCTCGAATCTGGCATTTGCTGACACATACGTCAGGATTATTGCCCTACACCAACGCAAATGAAGCAGCTAAAATTTTGGGAAGACCGTGTGATTTGGATTCCCTGGTTGTTTATATTGCTAAACTAAACAAGACAAATCCACCGGGTGAAAAATTTCATTACAGCTGTTTGGGATTCATCACGTTAGCTAATATTATCAAAAGGATCACCGGACAAACTGTGGCTGAATTTTCTGCTAAAAATATTTTTGAACCACTGAAAATGAAGCACACATTTTATACTCCAGCAAAAGAGTTTAAACCTTTGTGTGTGCCAACAGAAGTGATCGATGGAAAACCATTGATTGGCGTTGTGCACGATCCATTAGCGCGTTTACAGGCAGGTATTTCCGGGAATGCAGGATTATTCTCAACGGCAGATGATATGGCAATTTTTGCCCAGATGATGCTTAATAAAGGTAAATTTAACGGCACACGAATTTTAAGCCCTTTGACAGTTGAACGAAAAACCGAGCTTTATCCTGAAGTCGAATTCGCTGGTCGCGGACTTGGCTGGGATTTGAATTCTGCTTATGCAACAAATGGCGGTGATTTATTTGGACCACGTTCCTACGGTCATTCGGGATACACCGGCACTTCAATTTGGATTGACCCGGAAACCAAAACATTTGTTATATTACTGACCAATCGGGGTCATCCGTTTGATAAGGGTTCGGTTGTCA
>JACKQG010001247.1_pt1 | contig 35706 bp, 32 predicted proteins | sample 8237621 | NCBI WGS metagenome assembly JACKQG01 (sample SAMN15677084, study PRJNA649215) | marine metagenome | biome: marine; feature: Black Sea; material: saline water; isolation source: suspended particulate matter (SPM) from the Black Sea western gyre | collected 2013-06-09/2013-06-10 | depth...
GCGGTATTGTTGCATTGTGGATAACAAATCAACATCTTTCAGTACCTTCGTCAATTGGATTTATTGCATTATTTGGGATATCGCTGGAAAATGGAATGGTGTTAATTACATATTTCAATCAATTAATTAAAGAGGGTATGACTGTTAAGGAAGCTGCAATTAATGGTGCAATTTTACGATTGAGACCCGTTTTGATGACTGCTTTAACAACAGCATTAGGGTTAATGCCCCTTCTTTTTGCCACAGGTACTGGCAGTGAAGTCCAAAGACCCCTGGCTACAGTGGTTGTTGGAGGGTTGGTGACTTCCACAATTTTGACGCTGTTAGTAATACCGGCATTGTATAAATATTTTACAAATGATATTACCACTAAGAAAACTTCTAATTAACTAAAAAAAGGAAAACATGAAAAAGACAATTTATCTAATATTATTCATAGTATTAATGCCAATACAGCTGTTTGGGCAATGAGCACTCTGAAGTAATCCTTCACTGCCAGTTGGCAGTTCTGATCAGGGGGTAGGCTTGGGTGCAGGTGATATAATGGTGGGTGCTAACTTCAATTATCAATTTATAAATTGGGCGCATGATGAGATTGAGGGTTCAGATGAAGGATTTGACCACCTTGGAACCCTCAGTGCCAAAGTATTTACTCCAAATATTACCATTGGCATTACAGATTGGTGGAATATTACCCTGAGTCAGGTTATTGGTAAAAGAACCATGACTTGGGGAGTAGAAAATGAAACCACAAAACATCATAGAGACGAGAGTTCAGATACAGATTTTGACAATGCCATTGGTGGTCTATTAGGCGATAGCAGAATAATGGTTCGTTTTTTGGCTCTTAATGCAGGAAAGGGACCCGGGTCGCGTCTCTTTTTGGGTGGCGGGATTGGAATTCCATCAAAAAATACATTGACTTCAGATCCTTTTTTTCTACAGGATGATGATGAGGTTGAACCCCATCGTCACTTCAGTATGAGTGAAGGGATTTATAAAGCTATTTTTGAAACACAGTTTTTTGTAAAGAGAACCTTAAACCCAGTATTTGCAGGAGGCACTTTTTCAATTTCATATCCCCTAGCAGATAGTAAATACGGATATACAGGGTCTCGCATGGTTGATTTTTCCTTAACCGCATATTCAAAAAAAATAAAACTCATTAATGGCTCAATTGGAGGAAATATTATGGTTCGTAATACCTCTGAAGGACAATGGAATGGAATCCCAGCGCCAAATTCAAAAAGTACCATTGTCATACCCGGAATTGGGGGATTGTGGAACTTAGGTTTTGCCACTTTATCTGTTAATGTACAAAAACCATATTTTATAGCTGGGGCATTTTCTGGTGGGGATGGAAATGCAGATGAAAAAACCGATGTTTGGCAAATATCAATAGGTATGCGTAAAATTCTTGATTATTACATCCAATGGCTGTACTGGTAGGAAAATGTTAGATTGGATTGTGTTATTAGAAGGGGCAATATCCCGTTTGAATGTATACTATCTGTACATAGAGTAACTGGATATTCACCCAATGAATTAACCCCGTCAATTAAGACGGGGTATGCGATTATCCTATCGAGTTTGCAATTCGTAATCCGTAAAGGATTGTGAATCGTAGATATATTTTAAAGCATGGATTAAAAAGCCTATTTTATCAACCGCATAGGTTTCAACTTCATACCGCAATCTACACAGGTACCGGGCTTGTCTTCCCTAATATGACTATGAATGAGCATGGGGCAGCCATAGAAATCATGGTTTTCATCGGCAGTAATAACACCTGCAGCTAAGTCCATACCACATTTAGGACAATGGCCTGGGTCACTGCTATACTCAGCGCTATGGGCATCCATGGGGCAGGTATAATAAATCAGGTTTTCACCTTCTGCCATCTTATCCGCAGGGTCGCTTGAATGCGAATGCCCTTCATGGCTATGCTGAGTTTCTGTTTTAGTATCTTTTCCACCACCGCAGTTTACTATGAGGGCAAGGGAAAGTATGATTAGAGTTATGTATTTCATTTTTATTTCCTTTCTTTTTATTATTTGTTCGTTATCCACAAAGATTCAAAAACTCAATGAATTATTGTTTTGTCAAAGGATTCTATCTGTGTCTTTGTGCCTCCGTTGTTTATTTTCATGTTTATTGAGTTAATTTCCGTGTTTCAATCCAGGCATAGATGGATGGTACGATGAAAATACTGGTAATCACCAATATCATCCCACCAAATGCAGGGATTGCCATGGGGACCATTATGTCAGCTCCTCGTCCAGTAGATGTGAGGATGGGTACCAGTGCTAAAATTGTAGTTGCAATGGTCATGAGTGCAGGACGAGCGCGGCGGTTTCCGGCATAAACCACGGCATTAAAAACCTCTTGTTTATTTTGTGGTTTTTTCTCACTGATCCGTTGTTTTACATAGGTTGCCATTAAAACTCCATCATCCGTTGCAATACCAAAGAGTGCCAGAAAACCAACCCACACAGCAACAGACATATTGGTGGTACCAATATTAAATAAGTCCCGCAGTCCAAAGAAATTGAGAAACCAGCCTTGGTTGTAAAGCCAAATGAGTATAAATCCGCCAGACCAGGCAATGATAATACCGGTAAATACTAGCGCCACAACTTTTAGGTCTTTAAACTGCAAATAGAGGATGAGCATAATAATCCCCAAAACCAGGGGAAAAATAACCGATAAGCGTTTGGATGCTCGAATCTGGTTTTCATAAGAACCTGAAAAAGTATAATTCACACCGGCAGGAATCTGCAATTCTCCGGATTTTATGAGGTCATTCAAATGCGTCTGGGCATTCTCCACAACATCCACTTCAGCATACCCTTCCAATTTATCAAATATAACGTATCCCAAAAGAAATGTATCTTCACTTTTGATCATCTGTGGCCCGCGCACATATCGAATTTCTGCTAATTGAGAAAGAGGGATTTGCTGTCCCGTTGGGGTTGGAATGAGAATTCGGTCTAAATCCTCAAAATCGTCCCGCAGCTCACGAGCATAGCGCACCCGCACGGGATAGCGTTCCCGTCCTTCAACAGTTGTTGTAAGTTGCTTCCCACCAATACCTATTTCAATGATATCCTGCACATTTTTGATATGCAGTCCGTAACGGGCAATAGCTTCCCGGTCTATGTCAATTTCCAAATAAGGCTTGCCAATTATACGGTCGGCAAAAACGGTGGGGGGATTCACGCCGGAGACATCCTTTAGTATTTGCTCCAATTGCATGGATACGGATTCAATGCTCTCCAAATCTGGTCCCTTAACCTTGATACCCATGGGAGCCCGCATACCGGACTGAAGCATAACAATCCGTGTGGCTATAGGCATGAGCTTTGGCGCTGAGGTGGTACCAGGGATTTTAGCCACTTTAACGATTTCATTCCAGATATCATCCATAGATTTAATATGGGGGCGCCATTTTCGTATATGTTTGCCATTCTTAATGCCATATTCGGGGATCACATTCACAACCGTTTCCACCATTGAGACCGGTGCAGGATCCAGAGCAGTTTCTGCACGGCCAATTTTACCTACCACCGATTCCACCTCCGGTATGGCATAAATGGCTTTGTCTAATTTCTGCAGTACATCCATAGCTTCACCGATAGAGGCGTGGGGCATGGTGGAGGGCATATACAGGAATGCTCCTTCATCAAAAAAGGGCATGAATTCCTTCCCCAAACCAGGGAATGAATGTGACATTGCTACCAATGGTTTGGTTTTCAGTAGCCAATTAGGAAGGAATCCGAATATTGTATTGAACCCCAACCAGGCAGTTAGTCCGATGATCAATATGGATGGCGGAAAGAGAAGAACCCATTTCTGATGATTCAGACACCATTTTAAAATAGAGCTATATTTTTTAAGGATCCAATAAAAACTACCCAAAACGGACAGGAGAATTAACCCCACAAAGAGAAAGTTTAAAATGATTCCGTTCTCATGTTTTAGAGGCATCCAATGTTTTGTGAGAATACCCATTACTAGATTTATTACGAGAAAATTTACCAGCATGGTCTTTCGGGATTGAATAGATTCTGGGAGTGAATTTATAAAAATATTCAATGATCCAATAATTATTAGCATCAACCCAACAATCCAATTATCCGAAAAGAGAGTGAATAATCCAAAGATGAAAACCAGAAAATACACGGTCTTTTTCACCCAGTTGCCTTTTGGCTTTTTACTCATTATTGCATGGGCTAATGGGGGAAGAATAGCAAGAGTGATGACCAGAGATGAAATGAGAGCAAATGTTTTGGTAAATGCTAGGGGTTTAAAGAGTTTGCCTTCTGCACCTTCCAGAGTAAATACCGGTAAAAAGCTGATGACTGTGGTGGAAATAGCAGTTAATATAGCACCGCTCACTTCAGAGGCTGCTGTGTACACAATTTCCAAGCTGCTTTTTCCAGAGGACTTATTCTCAAAATGCTTCAGGATATTTTCCGTGAGAATGATACCCATATCTACAATTGTTCCAATGGCTATAGCAATGCCGGAAAGAGCCACCACATTGGCATCAACACCGAAATATTTCATAGCAATAAATGCCGACAAAACCGTTAAGGGCAAGAGTCCAGAAATCATGAATGCTGAGCGGATATTCATCACCATGAGCAGCACCACAATTATGGTGATAAGTATTTCATCGGTGAGGGCATCGTTTAGGGTATCTAATGTTTCATGGATCAACTGTGTCCGGTCATAAAATGGCACAATTGCCAACTTGCTGATAGTGCCGTCGGGGAGTATCTTTTCTGGAAGTCCAGGCGATATCTCTTCAATTTTCTCTTTTACCTTCTGTATAGCACTGAGAGGATTTTCACCATAGCGAACCACCGCCACACCACCTACAGCTTCAGCGCCTTCTTTGTCTAATGCACCCCGTCTAAGAGCTGGACCAAGGGAAACGGTAGCCACATCTTTAATGGTAAGGGGAATATTATCTTTAACCTTTACCACTGTTTTTTCTAAATCACCAGTGGATTTAATGAAGCCCAGTCCGCGAATAACATATTCAGAATTATTTACTTCAATTGTTCGGGCTCCCACATCTAGATTGGACATACGGACAGCTTTGAATATTTCGGGAAGGGTTACTCCGTGGGCAAACATTGCATCCGGATTCACATCAATCTGATATTCTTTCACAAAACCGCCCACAGATGCCACTTCAGAAATGCCATCCACCGCCATTAAATTATAGCGTACATACCAATCCTGAACAGAGCGGAGTTCGTCCAAGTCCCAGCCACCGGTGGGGTTACCGTTTTCATCCTGCCCTTCTAAAGTGTACCAGAATACCTGTCCTAATGCCGTAGCATCCGGACCAAGTGAAGGCTTAACTCCATTGGGTAGACTGCCGGATGGGAGGGAGGCTAGTTTTTCTAGAATGCGACTCCGACCCCAGTAGAAATCTACATTCTCCTTAAAAATGACATAAATGGTGGAAAATCCGAACATGGAGTATGATCGTACTGTTTTCACACCAGGTACGCCCAAGAGGCTCACAGTGAGGGGATAGGAAATCTGATCTTCCACATCTCTGGGAGAGCGACCCATCCATTTGGTAAAGACTATTTGCTGATTTTCTCCAATATCGGGTATGGCGTCTACGGGTACCGGATCTCGAGGAATTCCACCTAATTCCCAGTCAAATGGTGCCACACGAATGCCCCATACAATGATAAGTATCGTGGCAGCGCCTACAATCACCTTATTTTCAAGGCAATAGCGGATCAATTTATTGACCATGGTCGCCTCCAAATTTATTTTTCAAGGTGCCACAGCGCAACATTTTAGAACCAAAATAGGGGTTGGCTATTTTCTCAGTCGTTTGCAGCCAGGATGCGCCAGTATTATCAAAAGCCATGGGGCAAAAAGCTTCATTTACAATATAGCCATGTTGATGTGAATCTGCTGCCATTATCATGGATTGAGAAAGAGGGTGGAATGCTGTGCGAATAGTTTCAATACTTTTACCAGCATTCATTTCTAAGGTGAAAAATTCTTTTCCACTTTTTATTATTTGATGGTAGGCGGATTGGGCTGATTGAAAATTATCTCCCGCCAAAGCTTCCTGAAGCTGAAGATAAATAGGCAAAATTATTTCATACTGATCATGATTGAGTGTGCCGGCATCTGGAATTTCAACTATTAATTCTTCTTTCACTGGACTCATCATTGCAGGTTTGGCTTCAATTTGTAATGCAGAATCAATCTTGAATGCACCATTTGTAACGACGGATTCATTTTCTGAGAGACCATCCAGTACAATGTACTGATTTCCTGTTTTGGGTCCCAATTTTACTACCCTGCCTTCAAAAGCTGCATTACCATCTGTTTGGGTACGGACATATACGATAGACCGTTTGCCGGTTTTTAACACAGCTGTCTCCGGAATCAGCAAAGGATTTTTGCCAATATCTGCAGTAACTGCACCGGGAATCGATTCTGCTTTCACAAGATCCATTCCGCATATTCGGCATTGACCATGGCTGTTATGCACATCGTCAGGATGCATGGGGCAGAGCCATTTACCTTTTAGTTCAGTATGTACCACAGTCCCCTCGGCATCCAATTGAGATGAGATAACTGCTACCGCCAGCATTTCAGGTTTCAGCTGTAATTTATCATTATTTACATTTACCCTAACCTTCACCGTACGAGTGGCTGGATCAAGTATGGGAGCAATAAAGGCAACTGTACCATTGAAAGTTTTCCCCGGATAGGCAGTAGTTTTAAATTCCACAGGCTGGCCAAGGTATATATATCCAATATCAGATTCAAAAATATCCATGAGAAGCCAAAGCCGACTCAAGTCTGCAACTGAATAGAGGTGTTGCCCAGTTTTTACATATTCCCCTTCCTGGGCATTTTTATCAATCACTACACCTGAAATAGGGGTATGAATGGTAAGTGCCTCTTTTACTTTACCGGATTTCTCCAAATTCTTAATCTGAGATTTAGAAACACCAAGTAATCGGAGTTTTTCCCGAGAAGCTGAGATACCAAAACCGGACCCCGCCTGATAAGCAGCAAGAAATTCCTCCTGTGCTGCAATGAGCCCTGGAGAATAAATATCCAGAAGATGATCATCTTTTCTCACAGAAATGCCGGTAAAATCCACATACAGCCGTTCAATTCGGCCATCCATCCATGAAGCGATATCCCGGACTTGGGTTTCATCCACATCCAACTTTCCGGTAACCCGAATTTCGGAAAATGCTTCACTTCTAACTACCGCAGTGATCATAATTTCTGCCAGTTTTTCCGCAGATGGTGACATCTTCAAAATTGGGTCTGATCCAGATCCAGCACCGGCTTCTAAAGGGATGAGATCCATAAAGCAGATGGGGCATTGACCTTTGTTTGGCAATTTGACATTGGGGTGCATGGAGCATGTCCATGTTGTGGGTTGTCCAGTTGTTCCACTATCAAAGTCATGGTTATCATTTGCAGAACCACTAAAGAAGTAACCAATTGCAAATGCTGTAATAATGAGTGTTATCCATTTTAAATTCTTCATTTTGTTTCTCCTTTTTCAGGATTAATTATATAGTGCCCCGTTAATTCATAATATTCAGCCTTAATTTTTTGGAATTCAGAGACTGCCTGTGCGGATTTTAACTCAAAATCCAGTAAAGTCTGAAATGCAAAGATAAATTCAGTGAAAGGAATGGAATTTGTCAGATAGGCTTTTTCTGATGCGTCATAACCAAGATTGGCGTGTGGAATAAGCTTACTATTGTACAGCTTAATTTCCCGCTCTTTTTCAGTAAGTTGAAATTTAATTCGGGATAGTTTTGTATTCAGTTTATACTCAATATCCCTTAATTTCAGTTTCGCTTCCCGAACCCCTGCTTCTCCGGAAGATTTCATAGCTTTATTTTTCCCAGACCAAAGGGGAAGGGTTAAACCAGTCTTGAACATGAGTGGGTGGCTCTCAGCAATGTCTTCAAGACGGATATAATCAACGCCGGCGATGAAATCAGGCAGAGATGCCAATCGATTCAGCCTGTACTGGAGTTTACTGATTTCGAGGTTTTGATTATGAATTTGTAGGCTGGTATTTCCACTAATTCCTTCTATTGCAGGGAGATTGTATTCAAGGTCATTAAAAATCGGAACCAAATTTTCATTGGTGCCCACAGCATATTTAAGCTCGTTCAGCAATACGGTCTTTTTCTCTTCTAAATCTTGAGCTCGGTCTTCCATGGTCATGATTTTCAACTGAATCTGTATTAAATCGGGGTGACCAGCGGTTGCGGTTTTATACCGTGATTTAATAACCGTTTCAATATGCCTTGCCAGTTCAAGGTTCTGATTGGTTATCTCCACTTCCTTTTTATGAAAGCGCAGGTTTTCATAGGCAGTAACTACATTGCGTTGAATTTCCAGTAAAACCTTCTCATGTCTGATTTCGGCTTTCACAGTATGTTTAAGGGCAATTTTCCGTATGGTGGATAGCTTCCCAAAAAATGGTATTTTCTGGGAAATCCCTGCCCGCCATGTTTGTGGTCCATTTTTAGTCACCACAGGTTCAGCAAAATATCCCCCACTAACCATAGGGTTTGGAAGTACCCCTGATATTTTTTCTTTTTCTTTTGTACCAGCTACATTTGCGGATTGAGCTTTAACAGCAGGGTGTTCAAAAAAGGTCTGTTGCAATAATGTCTCTAAATTCTGGCTCACCGATATAGATATCAGCAATACCAGCAGAATGATATATTTCATATTCTACCTGAATAATTTGTTGAATAAATAGGATGATTCCGGATAATCATAAAAAGTCCGGACATCTGACAAAAGGAGTGTGTTTAAATCAGAAGTATGGTATTGAGTTGAAGATCGGGTTTGAATTTCTGTCGTTTGAAATTATCGATATTCGGTAAGGAATTGGTATTTGAAATAAAGTTTATTTCCGGAATAGTAATTATATTTATTTGTTTTGCAATTACTATCTGAACTGCTGGTTGGTACGTTGCGTCAAATTCTGTTATTTTACAGGAATATTTGGTAGTACAGCATGACTTTTTACCTGGGATTATTTTACAACATGACATTTTCCCGGCCTTCATAGTGCAACCCGTCATACTACACGATTTTTCAATATTTAGCGTTGTGCCAAGATTGAAAATAAGCATTAATGATAATATAGAAATTATACTTTTCATCCGTGAAATCTAAGGTTTAATTCATATATAAACAAAATGTTTCGTTTACTTTATAAACAAAATGTTTCGTTTACTTTTTGTGATTATTTGATTTACAGCACAAAACAGCCACACATATGGAGGAGGAGTGAAAGAGTGCGTGGCTGTTTTTTTATAACGAAACTGGGATACTATTTATATACTGAGTAGTTTTTATTAAGTTCCAATTGTCATTAATAATTAGTATATTTTTATTAAATGATTGTAATTGGCTATCATAGCAAGCTTGGTTTAATTTTCTTTATGTGAAAAATATATAATTTAGGAGAAATAAAAAATGAAGCATCTATTTAATGCAATAATTACTGTAGTGACAATGATATCATTCACTTTAATTGCTGGTGAAACTAAAGAAGTCTCTTTTGGTATTACTGGCATGACCTGTCAAGGATGTGTTGGAAAAGTTTCTGGAATTTTAGATAATACTAAGGGAATTGAAAAATACAAGGTTAGCATTGAGAATAAAAACTGTATAATAAGTTATGATGCCGATATAATAAATTCTGAAGCAATTAAATCAGAATTATCCAAAACTCATTTTACTATAAGTGATGCTAATTATAAAAAGGAATCGTCTTCAATATTTTCCTGGATAAAAAATATATTTAATTAGACGTTCATTTTAATATAAGGCATTTGGGACAATTACAGAATATCCACATTATTATGAACTAAAAACCAGGTGGAAAGATATTGATTCCTTTGGGCATGTAAATAATGCAGTATTTCTTACTTATGTTGAAGATGCAAGGATTACATTTTTTCACAAATGGAATATTTCAGAAATGAAAAAATCTCTGATTGTAGCTTCCATAAAAATAGATTATTTTCAACAAATTGACCACCCTTCAGATTTGATTATTGGTCAGAAAATATCCCGAATTGGTAATAGTAGCTTTGATATTCAATCTGATATTTTTATAAAGGATGATCCCAAGCCCGCTGCCAGTACAGTAGTAACCTGCGTGTGTTTTAATTATGAACAGAATAAATCTGTCCCTGTTTATGATGAAATTAAAGCAGATTTTCAACCAATAAAATAATTTACCTCCCGATTTATATGGTCCTAATATTTCGGCTAACAGCTAAAAATTAGTACTAAATTTGTGGTTTGCATCACAGAATAAACCTATAAAAAACGCCAAAGTGACCACCGTCACTAATCTATATTTCAAAAGTAGATACTTTGTAAGAGACAGGGATTCTCCTCTAAATAATACTATCTCTATACTGGAACATTTACGCAAAAGTCCTAAACGGCGGTCATGCAACTCTCCTCCTGTGTGACCGCTTCCTTATTTCTGGATAATATAAATTAAGATATGTACTCTGTTTTTGAAAGAGATGGAGTATTGAATTCAGAAACCGGTCTTCATTTTAGAAGAACTGTTTTTGAAAAAGCGGAAGTGAAAATCAAATGAATCTTGTAAAAGCATTTTTCGGAAGTGAACCGAATAATAATGCTTTTCTAAAAAGTTTGGGTATTATTGAATAATCTGATAAAAACTTACTAATTCTGTTCGTCTTTAGGTTCAACTACAGGTAGAAAATTTCTCAGAATAGATTCAACGATATCCAATTGACTTTTAAGATCTTGGTTTTCGCTTAACTGTTTTTGATATAAGTATTGCCAATCCATTAGTCGCATATTATGGGAAGTGGAAAAATAATTTTGTGATCTATGCAATACTAAAGCTGAGAATAGTGTATAATGTGATTACTGTCACTATATTAGATGGAAGGTTATTAATATCAGGCCCAGGGCAGATGACTTTTCGCGAGGAGGAGAATGCCGTTTCTCAGAGGTCATCCACCATTTGGACCTGAATATGTCGTCAGTAGAATAGAGGAGAATAATAATAAAATTTTATCTATTAATTGTAACAGGATGTAAGGAGAAGGATAATGGATAGATTTTCCATTAATTATTAAACAAGTCCAAAATGTTATGAAAAACCAATTAATTTATATTATGAATTTCAGATTCAGATTTGCAGTTATTCTATTTATTCTCCTCTCGGTTATTTTTTCCAGAACCGGAGATATTTTATTTAATTCAATAGAATCCCACCTGTCTAAATATCGATATAGTCTAAATAAAAGTGATGTAGCAGTGATAAATGGAATAATTCGTGTAAAAATTACTTCACGGCGGACTAATATAAAATCCCAACAACTATTAGGATTTTTTTCTGTGGGAAGAGCATTGCAGAGCAGCAGCACCCATTTTCGGGAGGTGCAAATTATTATTCATTATGAATTAAGGGGTGGTCAAAAAGTGATTATGAAAGCACCGGTGGATTTGGTAATAAAACTATCTCAGGGTAATCTGAGTTCAGAGCAATTTTTTGATAAAATTGAGAATTAATTAACAGCCTTAAATAGGTTAATGCTAATTGTTGCTAATTCCTCATTAGGGAAAAGAGCTTGATATTTTGGCTCTGATATTAGTCCTGCCTCTCTGGCTGCGGCCAACATAACATCTACTTCTATAATATATTGATCAGAAAAGCCATGGGTTCCATCATAGGCAGTGGCAACTGTATTCCCTAAATTCTTTGCAGTGAGTTCAGGTGCTATGGTGTGTAATTCAAGGATGAGCAGACCGTATTTACTCACATAATCATGCCATGAACTGAAATGCTCAATGAGGTTTTGTTTTAACTCCTTATTTGGTATCCATCGACCCCTGAAGGCAAATGCACCGGTTGAATTGCAATTAGTATCATGAAATGATTTTTTTGGAGATGAATAAATTCGATTATGATCAAGAAATGATCTCACGTTTAACATTTTATGAAGGTCTAATCCATATTCCTCTTTCAAATTTTCTGCATAATCTGCCGGATTGCTAATATCACCATGAATGATTGAATGCTCAATTTTCGCTTCCTGAAGAGTGATGCTGCTTGCTAGCCGAGCAGCCTTATTGAAATCAGCACCTATAATTTTAAGAGGGTAGAACTGGAGGTTCTTTCCACGTTCTGTCTGGTTTTTCACAACTTCATATAAATGCTTTAAAAGGGTTCCGTCTCCACAACCCATATCGGCAATACCGATGGGCTGCTCATCCAAAGGTTGATTAAATATATGGGTAATTATTTCGTCAATTTTTCTAAAATAGAGCGAGTGCGCTCCGCCACTTCCCCAAACATTCATGTGGCGATTCACATGGGTTTCTAATCCGTTAGGACTGCGTTTCCAAAGAACATTTGGATTGCCAAATAGTAGCTCGGGCATTTGATTAAATGTGGGTAGATAAGAGACCGTAACTCCATAGGCAGTTGACCGGGTTATAAAAAACCTGCCTTCTTCCGAAAAATAATGCTTATTATTTTTTATTACTATCCATTTCAAATAAATAAATAAGTCAATTATTGAATTCATGATGGGCAATGTATCCCCCATATTTTCTAAGTCAATATCTGATTCATTTTCTATACTTTCCAGGAAGAATTCACTCATACCCAAAGCCACCAATATTGGCCCCACCAATAATCCCTCGAGATGTTTGGACACATCCCATTCGGTACTGCCCTGAGCAGGCATATTTCCATTTAAGGATTTCAAACTATTTTGAAGATTTTGAAATTCATCCTGAATATCTTTTGTGTGTGGGTCAAATAAATATTTATCTATTTCTATTAAAACAGGAATAAAATTATAAAATTTATCATAATAGTGGGCATGGTTAAGCCCGCTCACTCCCTTTTTGGTCAAATGAAATTCAATATCTTCACCATCCTGAATTACATACCGTTTTAACCAGCCTTGGGAAGCCAATAATCTCAATGCTACATTCATATAGCCAGAATTACAATCATATTTACTCAAAATATCCTGAATGGTGAATTTATTATTTTCAAGAATAAATTGGGTGATGCCCTTATTAAAAAGAGTTGCGATAGTCGAGCATAAGGTAATTCCATCTAAATGTTGGAATAATATCCCCCTTAATCGTTTTTTTCTTTCTCTGTCCATTGAATAAATTTAGGATTATTATACCTCTTTTGTATATAATTTTGGACTGCATCAATTAGATTTAGAGTCTAACAAATTTGTTAGGGAGTATATACCATTCAAACTAAATTTGCGTGCATTATTCTAGAAATTACTGAAGCTCAAATAGATATAAAGGATAGAGATTTATGCCTTTAGTACCACAACACATAAGAAACCTCAAGCCATATAAACCCGGGCGCCCTATTGAAGAAGTTCGCAGAGAGTTGGGTTTAGAACACATCATTAAATTAGCTTCCAACGAAAATCCCCATGGACCCTCCCCGAAAGCATTGGAAGCGGTACAATCCACATTGGCAGATAATTTTCGCTATCCGGATGCTTCTGCATATTTGCTAAGAGAAAAGTTGGCAGAATGTTTTAATATCAAAATTAACAATGTAGTGGTTGGTGCGGGTAGCGAGGGGGTAATGTCAACTATTATGCGTACATTTCTTCGGCAGGGAGATGAAATCATTGCGGCTGATAATTCCTTCATTGGCTTTAGGGTCTTAGCAAATGCCAGCGGAGTTCATACCAATTGGGTACCTTTGAAAAATTATCATCATGATTTACCAGAAATGGCAAAGCAGATAAACGATTATACCAAAATTATTTATCTGGCTAACCCTGATAATCCCACTGGTACCTATTTTCCAAAATCTGAGTTTGATGCTTTTATGTCCTTGGTACCTGAACGGGTTCTGGTATTATTGGATGAAGCGTATTTTGAGTATGCCTGCCATTTAGCAGATTACCCCGATTCTATGCATTATCGCTATGATAATGTGATTACCCTCCGAACATTCTCTAAAGCCCACGGATTGGCAGGCTTCAGGGTTGGCTACGGATTTGCCCATGAAGATTTAATCCAGAACCTGAATAAGGTAAAACTTCCTTTTGAGCCCGCATGGCCAGCACAGATAGCTGCTCAGGCAGCTTTGGATGATACAGAATATATTAAACATACCATTTCTCATTGTCATAAGGGAATGAAAATCTTAGAACAAGCGTTTTATGATAATGGAATTAAAACCATACCCTCTACTGCCAATTTTATTACCCTCATTTTTTCATCAGATAAGGAAGCCCAAACATTTAATGAAAAGATGCTCCACAATGGCATTATTCTCAGACATCTCCCGGGTTGGGGGCTGCCTAACTGTGTGAGGGTAACTGTGGGGACGGAAGAGGAGAATAATATTTTAATGGACAACGTTAATATATAAAACTGTTATAGTGCCTAATATAGTATATGTAGCTGCATAGTATTAAGTGATACTTTAAGTGTATTTAGTCCTATTATTTTAGCATTTATCTAAATTATTTCCAATTCTCCCTTGTTCATGCGAACTTTAAGCGTCTAATTTTATGCCCTCAATCATGGGCGAAATCACAGGGTCAATAAAATATATAAATGAGCAGCAAAATCATAGCCACCAACCGCAAAGCATGGCATGAATATAACATCCTCGAAAAATATGAAGGTGGGATTGTTCTGTACGGTTCAGAAGTGAAGGCGATTCGCGAGGGAAAAGCAAATATAAAAGAAGCCTATGTGCGTTTTGTTGAAAACGAACTTTTCACAATAGGGATGCATATTGGTAAATACTCAAATGAGGGATATTCCACCCATAGCCCGGTACGAAATCGAAAATTATTGCTCCATAAAAAGGAGCTTCAAAAAATTCGTAAAATGGTAGATGAAAAAGGAAAAACTCTTATTCCCCTTTCTCTGTATTTAAAAGGAGGCAGAGTGAAGATGGAGTTTGGTTTGGCTCAGGGTAAAAAAATGTGGGATAAACGTAAAACAAAAATGGATCAAGATGTAAAACGTCAGGTGGATAGAGCTATGAAAAATTACAAAAATTAAAATGAGAAATTTTGCACCGGTAAAAGAACAGTTAGATTTAATTGTTAGGGGAGCCGATGAAGTCATCCCTATTGAAGAATTGGATAAGAAATTAACCAAGTCGCTGGAATCGAATACTCCTCTTCAAGTGAAATTTGGCTGTGACCCCAGCCGACCAGATTTGCATATTGGTCACGGGGTAGTTTTGAGAAAGTTGCGTCACTTTCAAGATTTAGGTCATGTAGCAGTCCTTCTTATTGGTGATTTTACCGCCATGATTGGTGACCCAACTGGTCGAAATAAAACCAGGCCTCAAATAACCCTTGCAGAAACCAAAGAGAATGCTCAGTCTTATATTGATCAGGCGTCAGCAATTTTAGCAAAAGAAAACCTCACAATTGTATATAATTCGGATTGGCTGGGTGATATGAATTTTTCAGATGTCATTAGCCTGTCATCTAAATATACCGTTGCCCGTATGCTGGAGCGTGATGATTTTACCAAGCGTTATCAGGATGGAGTCCCTATTTCTGTACATGAATTTCTCTACCCATTAGCGCAGGGTTTTGACAGCGTTCATTTAAAATCTGATGTAGAGTTGGGTGGGACTGATCAAAAGTTTAATCTGCTGGTTGGGCGTGATCTGCAAAAGGAGGCTGGACAAAGTCCCCAAGTTATTATTACCACACCTATTTTAGAGGGCACTGATGGGGTTGAAAAAATGTCGAAATCTTATGATAATTATATTGGACTCACAGATTCTCCCTCAGAGATTTATGGTAAAACATTATCTATCCCTGATTCACTCATTGGTCGTTATTTTGAATTTGCTACGGAAATATCCAATGAAAAACTCGCGGGAATTAAGGATGATTTAGAGAATGGTACTTCTAATCCCCGAGATTTAAAACGCGAATTGGCAAGGGAACTGGTTACACTTTATCATGATAGTGAAACTGCTCTTGCTTCTGAAAAGGAATTTGATGCATTATTTATTCAAAAAGATGAGCCTGATGATATGCCCGAATATTCCATCGCGGAATCTGAAAAACTTATAGCTATCATGGTAAAAAATGGAATGGTAGCCAGCAATGGTGAAGGAAAACGGATGATTTCTCAAGGGGGTGTTCGCCTTAATAAAGAGAAGGTGGATGATATTCGTTGTATGATTGAACCAGGAGAAAATATGGTTTTAAAAGTAGGAAAGCGAAAATTTCTAAGGATCGTAAAATGAAAAATTGTCTTAAAATTCTCATGGTTATACAGGTGTTTAGCTGTTATAATATCTATGGCGTTGCACTTCAGGAAAAGAAAACCAATACTATCCCTTCGAGGCCTCATGTTAACTATAGAATTGATGGCAGCCCAGTGAGTGAAAATATTGGTCCTAAATCTATAATTTTTATAATTGCTGATGGTACAGGGATTGGGCAATATAGTCTTTCCTATTATGCCAATGGTGATTTTGCCCCTGCACGATTTGATCATGTAGGGCTGGTGGCAACCCATCCAAATGATGGACAATGCGGCACCACCTGCAAACGGGTTACAGATTCTGCTGCCAGTGGTACAGCTTTATCCTCAGGTCAAAAGACCTACAATGGAGCTATAGGGGTCGATAATGATACTTTAAGTGTTAAAACCATGCTTGAGTGGGCTGAAGAAAAACACATGGCTACGGGCTTGGTAGCAACCTCCTCTGTGACACATGCAACACCAGCCTCATTTGCTGCGCATGTTGATTATCGCAAGAAAGAATGGCAGATCGCAGAGCAATTTGCCGAAACAGATATTGATGTAATATTGGGTGGTGGAAAATCCTTCTGGCCCGATGAATTAATCGCCGAGTATGAGAATAGGGGCGGTCAGTTTATTGATAAAATTAACGCAGAGTTAAATCCTGAAAAGCGAATATTGGGACTTTTTTCAGACGGTTCATTACCTACTGTACATGAAGGTCGTACTCCTACAACTACTCAAATGGCTGAAATGGCGCTTAATAAATTAGAGCAAAATCCAAATGGTTTTTTTGTCATGATTGAAGAATCCCAGGTAGACTGGGGCGGTCATGCCAACAGCGCTGAATATATTCAAGGAGAAATGGCATCCCTTAATGAACTCATTAATTATACATTGGATTATCAAGCTAATCACCCAGAGGTGTTGGTGGTACTTACTGCTGACCATGAATGTGGGGGGGTGGCAGTACATGATGGAAAAGATTCTGACTTGGATATTCGCTTTACCTCCGATTATCATACAGCCAACTTTGTACCTATCTGGGCAACAGGTCCCGGCGCTGAAGTCTTTGATGCTTTCATGGATAATACTGAAATCGGTAAGCAACTCATAGAGTATGTGAAAAATCGATGAGCCGAAAGGCGGTAATTTCTACAGCAGTAGCTCCCATTTATAAGGAAGCCTCATTTAGTTCTGCAATGGTTACTCAGGCTCTCATGTGGGAAACGGTAGAGGTGTTTAAAGAGGAGAATCTCTGGTTTTATATTCAACAAGCTGATGGTTATAAAGGCTGGATATATACATTTTACCTTTCAAAGAATGTAGAATCTTATTCAAAATGGATTACGCTAACTAACCGTTTCACTCCAGTTATCAATAAATTGGATAAAAACAAGGAGGATAGGCTTTTATCATTTGGTACAAGAGTGCCGGTTATCAAAGAGGACACTAAGGGTATTACTATTACTCTTCCTAATGGACAGTTAGGAAATATACCAGCTCAAAAATTATTTACAATAAAATCAAGAGAGCAGTTAATAAAATTGGCTAAATCTTTAATGGGGACCCCGTATATCTGGGGTGGTAAAAGCGCTTATGGTTTTGATTGTTCTGGATTTGTACAATTAGTACTCGGCAGCATTGAAATTTCCATTGCCAGAGATACAGGATTGCAGGTTAAATCTTCGTGGTTACAGAAAATAAGTATAAATGAATCCGTGCCTGGGGATATTGTATTTTTTGCGGAAAATGAGCAAATAAATCATGTGGGATTTTCCCTTGGAGAGGGTAAAATTATCCACTGCTCAGGAGAAGTAAAAATAGAATCTATCATTGAAGGAGAAGAAGCATTCAATCAGTATTTAAGCCAAACAATTTATAAAACATTATCCATTTCTGAAAAGGTAACAGACTAATGGCTCCTATCCTCAATAGGCGGGTATTAGTCTTAAACCAGAGTTATGAACCGCTCATGGTTATTGGTGCTCGCAGGGCTATTATTCTTCTTTTAAGCGAAAAGGTTGAATCATTAGAGAACTATCATGAAATTATTCATTCTGTATATCTATCGCTGCCATTGCCCAGTGTCATTAAATTGAAAGAATATGCACGAATTCGTCGGAAAGAAATTGTTTTATCTCGAAAAAACATATTAAAACGGGATAATCATACCTGTCAGTATTGTGGAATAAAATCTGTACCCATGACCATTGACCATATCATTCCACGTAACAAAGGTGGGGGAGATAGTTGGGATAATTTAGTGGCAGCCTGCGTACCTTGTAATACTAAAAAAGGGAATCAAACTTTAAAGCATATTCAAATGGATTTATCAAAAACACCCCGAAAACCGACAATGATCCTACATCTACAAAAATTTGTAAAACAATTTCAGAGTTCGTGGCGACCTTATCTATTTATGCAGGAGGGTAATTAAAATATGACGGAACCAAAGAAGCCAATTCTACTTTCAGGGATTCAGCCCAGCGGGCATCTCTGTATTGGAAACTATTTGGGTGCGCTGAAAAATTGGGTGAACCTTCAGGAGAGTCATGACAGCATTTTTCTAGTAGTAGATATGCACGCACTTACGGTTCGGCAAAATCCTGCTGAACTTCGGCAACGGTGCCTTTCGTATGTGGCACAGTATATCGCCTGCGGGATTGACCCTGAGAAAAGTACTATCGTCATTCAATCGCATGTTCCCCAGCATGCAGAGCTCATGTGGGTTCTCAGCACCCTCACCTATATGGGTGAATTGAATCGCATGACCCAGTTTAAGGATAAATCAAAAAAGCATGCTGCCAATATAAATGCTGGACTTTTCACCTATCCCATTCTAATGGCGTCTGATATTTTATTGTACCAATCAGATTTAGTACCAGTTGGCGCAGACCAGAAACAGCATCTCGAATTAGCTCGAGATTTGGCTATTCGGTTTAATTCCACCTATTCTGATACATTCGTTGTGCCAGAACCATTTATTCCAAAAGCAGGTGCTCGTATTATGAGCCTTCAGGATCCAGAAAAGAAAATGTCTAAGTCCGATGAGAATCTAAATAATCTTATTGCAATATTGGATTCGCCTGATGTTGTAAAGAAAAAAATAAAACGAGCGGTAACCGATTCAGGTGCAGAGGTTAGAATGGATAAAAACCGTCCAGGAATATCGAATTTGGTGCAAATGTATTCTCTTATTACAGAATTGTCTATCAAGGATGTAGAAGTACAGTTTTCAGGGAAAATGTATTCTGATTTCAAGACTGATTTGGGAAATGTCGTCGCTGAATTCCTGTTGCCTATTCAGAAAAAATACGATGAAATTAACCAAGACAAAGCCTATTTGGAATCAGTGCTTACAAAGGGAGCTGAAAATGCATTTTATCGCGCTAGAAAGACTCTTTCCAAAGTATATCGCAAAGTAGGTTTAGTTCAGCCAGCCCGCTAAAATTAATGGATTATCAGGTCAAAGTAGAAAGCTTTGAAGGTCCCATGGACCTTTTGCTCTTTTTTATCCAAAGAGATAAGCTAAATATTTATGATATCCCCATTGCCCATATTACCAAAGAATTTTTAGAATATATGAAAATGATGGACCTGATGAATATCGATTTGGGAGGAGAGTTTGTTTATATGGCAGCTTTATTGATGAAAATAAAAGCAAAAATGCTTTTGCCTGTATCGGATGAGGAAGAAGATCAGATTGAAGACCCCCGAACACCCCTGGTTCAGCGTTTGCTAGAATATCAGCAATTTAAGAAAATGAGCGAGGAGCTTCAGGAAAAATATAGTGAGCATGCTTTTCATTATCCCCGTGGGCAGGAAATGGCATATGACAAAAATACTGAACAAATTACAAACCCGGTTAAGAATATAACTCTTTTTACTCTATCAACTATTTTTCAGGAGCTTGTTCATCGTCTGCCAGATGTAAATCCTTATGAGTTACATGAAGAACCAATTCATCTAGATGAACAAATAGCTTTTTTATTAGGAGAAATTAATTCTGTTAAACGCTTGTGCTTTACTACTCTTTTTCCATTTTTAAAAACACGATTGAGAATTGTAGTTACATTTATGGCAATATTGGAAATGCTGCGGACAAACCAGGTATCAATTGAACAGGAGAAACCTTTTGGAGAAATTATTTTAACTGGAGTTGCTGCCTAATGGATATGAAAAATCTTGTAGAAGTATTACTGTTTGCCTCTCCAGAGCCGTTGACTCAGTCACGGTTCAATCATATTCTTCAGGAGGAAAATTCTATTGATTTAATTCCAATTATTGACGAATTAAATTCCGATTATGGAAAATCTAGTAAGGGCTTGACAATTCAAAAAATTGGCGGAGGCTATCAAATTTTATCCAAAAGGGAATATCACATTTATATTGAAAGATTATTTAAACATACAAAAAAACTGTATTTATCCCGTCCGGCACTGGAAGCGCTGTCTATTATTGCCTACCGGCAACCTGTAAGTAAAGCGGAAGTTGAATCAATTAGGGGTGTAGAATGCGGATCTGTAGTTAATACACTCATGGAAAGAGAGCTCATCACCGTAAAAGGTAGGGGCAAAACAGCAGGTCGACCGCTTCTCTTTGGTACAACCCAAATATTTTTGGAATCGTTTGGACTTGAAAAAACAACTGATCTCCCTAAACTTAAAGAACTTTCTGAGCTGATGGGTGATAATCCTGACCCTGAATTATTTGAGAACGATTATGCGGCTGAATAAATATCTTGCTCGTGCAGGAGTGGCATCAAGGCGTAAATGTGACAGTCTGATAGAATCGGGAAAGGTTGTGATAAATGGTCATGTTAAAAGGAATTTTGGTTATCAGGTTGCTGCAGATGATATTGTGGTTTGTAATGGAATGCCCATAAACTCTCTTCCCAAAACAAAGGTATATCTTGTGAATAAATTAAAAGGGTATATTTCCACTTCATCTGACCCCCAGGGCAGAAAATGTGTTATTGATTTGGTTCCCAGTACAGATCGTTTATTTACGGTTGGCAGGTTAGACAGGGATACCACTGGTGCTATATTGGTTACTAATGATGGAGAAATGGCAAATAAACTCATGCATCCTAAAAACCAAATCGAACGGGTGTATATTGTAGCATCCAAGCTGAATATTTCTCGAGACAAAAGGGGACTCTTATCTAATGGACTTGATCTGGGTGATGGTACTAAAGCAATGGGAGAACTTCAGCGCCTTGATAGAAAGGGAGGGCTTATTTACTGGAAAGTTGTCCTACGGGAGGGGAAGAATCATGAGGTAAAAAGAATATTCAAGGCATTAGGTTCAGCTGTGGTGCATCTCCATCGTCAATCCTTTGCTGGTATGGAAATTGATAAAATCTCCCCTGGAAAATTTCAAGTCTTGAAAGAAAATGATGTTAAGAAGCTTTTAGAGGGTATCCCTGAGTGAATGGATGGAATTTGTCACTTTCCAATTTAAACTTATTATTTTGAAGAAAAACTTTTCTGTTAATAATCCAGAGAATTATTTTATTAATGATAAAAAGCTACTTAAATTACTCGGCTTTTTTAAAAGAGTATTTTAGACGAGATGGTAATTGCGATAGATGGACCAGCAGGTTCCGGTAAATCAACCACTGCTAAATTTGTAGCAGAAAAACTTGGTTTTATTCATATCAATACGGGTGCAATGTATCGAGGTATCGCCTTGAAATGTATTCAGGAAGATGTGAATATCGAGAATGTATCCCAGTTAAATAATCTTCTAACTCATACTGAATTTGAGTTTAGCAGAGAAAGTGGATCCGCTTTGTTTATGGATGGTGTTGATATTTCAACTGAAATAACCTCTGTTCAAGTTACCGACTTTGTAAGTCAGGTGAGTGCAATTTCAGAGGTACGAGAAAAATTGGTTCAATATCAAAGAGACATGGCAGAAGGAATAGATGTGGTTCTCGAAGGAAGAGACATTGGCACGGTGGTATTTCCAAATGCTGAGCATAAATATTATTTGGTAGCGGATATTAATGAAAGAGCCAATCGTCGTAAAAAGGAAATGGAAGCTAAGGGAGAGGTTGTTACTCTTGAAGAAATAGCCTTTGAAATGAAAGAGAGAGATAGAAAAGATTCCACTCGAAAGCATTCCCCTTTAAAAAAAGCAGAGGATGCGGTAGAAATAGATACTACCGGTTTAAGTATTGAAGAGCAGGTAAACCGCATCGTAGAAATCGTAAATAAAACAATCAAATAGGAGCAAGACTCAAATAATGAGTACAGACATTCAACAAGAAACCCAGGAAGTAGAAAATACTGAATCCACAGAAGTGGCAGATACTATTTCCGCAACTGAAGATATTAAAGAAACCACTAAAACCCAATCAGATAAGGAAGGAATTGCCAAAGAGGATGAGTCTGGAGCAACTAAAGAAAACGTACCGGATATAGTGGCTGAAGAAGAATTAGAAGTAGCTGCTACAGAGGAAGAATATATTCCGCCTCCAGTTGCTGTTTTGGATTATTTAGATCCATCAATTTTGGATGTAAAAGTAGTAACTGAGGAGGATTTGGATAAATATGAAGAAGAAGAATTTGTACCGGATGAATTGCATGATCAATATGCAGATACATTCAGCGATATTAAAGAGCGGGAAGTTGTTACAGGTACAGTCGTAGGACTTACAGATAGAGATGTACTGGTAGATATTGGCTTTAAAGCTGAGGGAATTATACATCGTTCTGAGTTCGAAGAGCTCCCGGAAATAGGACATGAAATTGATGTATTCATTATCACCTTTGAAGACCGTCGTGGAAATATTATTCTTTCAAAAGAGAGAGCTGATTTCCAGAGACGATGGACAGAAATTCGTAATTGTTTTGAAAAAGAAGAACTCATTACTGGATTAATAAGCCGGCGAATTAAAGGTGGTATGGTTGTGGATTTAGGTGTAGTGCAAGCTTTCCTTCCAGGATCACAAGTGGATATTAAACCCGTTATGGATTTTGATGAATTCCTAGGTGTAGAAAGTGAGTTCAAAATTGTAAAATTCAATGAACTCAGGCAGAACATTGTTCTTTCACGTAAAGCCATTTTAGAAGATGACCTCCTTGGTAAAAGGCAGGCTGTCCTTGAAGAAATGGAAATTGGAATGGTTCTTGAAGGTACGGTTAAAAATATTACAGATTTTGGAGCTTTTGTTGATTTAGGGGGTATTGATGGTCTTCTGCATATTACTGATATCACTTGGGGAAGAATTAATCATCCAACTGATAGACTCGCGATTGGAGAACAAGTGACAGTTAAGGTTATTGATTTTGACATTGAAAAAGTTCGTGTATCGCTGGGTATGAAACAATTGCAGCCTGAACCATGGCAAGGAATTGATGAGAAATATCCTATTGATTCAATCATTGAAGGTAAAATAGTAAATATGATGAATTATGGTGCATTTATACAGTTAGAAGAAGGGGTTGAAGGCTTAATCCATATTTCTGAAATGTCATGGACCCGTCATATTAAGCATCCTTCTGATATGTTTAAAGTTGGCGACAAAGTAGAGGCGAAGATTCTTAATATTGATACAGATGAGAAGAAAATTTCTCTTGGAATCAAGCAGCTACAGGATAATCCTTGGGATACCATCGAGAGTAAATTTGAAGTGGGATCAGACCATGATGGAATTGTTCGTAATTTGACTCAGTTTGGTGCATTTATCGAATTAGAAGAAGGTATTGATGGATTGGTTCATGTATCTGATATGTCCTGGGTTAAACAGGTACGGCATCCTAAAGAAATTGTGCAAAAGGGAGATACCATAAAAGTTCGAATTTTAGAAGTATCTGCTGAAGACAGGCGATTGGCTTTAGGAATTAAGCAGATTGAGGCAAATCCTTGGGAAAATATTAAAAATGATTTCACCTCTGGTAAAGTTGTTAATGGTACCATTCTAAAAGTGTTAGATAAGGGTATTATATTCGATTTAGGTGAAGGCCTTGAAGGAATTGTTCCCTTGAAACGGATGAAAAAACATGAGAAAAATTCAATTTTGACTAATTTTAAAGAAGGTGATTCTCATGAAGTAACGGTACAGGAAGTGGATGAAGAGTATAAGAAAATCATTCTCATGATGGATTTAGGATTGGATGGCTTAGAGGGTGATGATGAGCAGAAACCTGAAATGGTTGTAGATGAAGCAGAACCGGAAAAGTTAGAAATTCCACAAGAAATCATTGATCAGATTTCTGAAAATGATGAAGAAAATGATTCTGAGGATCCTCCTGATGAAAAGTCAGATGACGAAGATTCTGTGGATGAACAATAATCATTTAAAATAAATAGTAAAGGGGCTGATAAATTCAGCCCCTGTTTTATTAATGCTTATTCTTGGAATTGAAAGTTCCTGTGATGAAACTGCTGGTGCTGTTTGTAGAGATGGTGAAATAATAAGTAATGTAGTCCTTTCTCAGGTAATACATAAACAATATGGTGGTGTAGTACCAGAAATCGCCTCCCGGGAACATGATTCCCAAATAACCAGTATCATTCAAAAAACATTAGATAAAGCTAATGTCAAAATTTCTGATATACAGGCAATTGCCGTAACCTATGGTGCTGGACTGATGGGCGCCCTGCTGGTTGGATTAAATTATGCTAAAGGGCTTTCCATCGCATTGAAAATACCATTTATCGGAGTCAATCATCTGGAGGGTCATTTGTATGCCAGTTTTATTTCATTCCCCGATATGAAATATCCCTATTTATGTTTGTTGGTAACTGGGGGGCATACCCAAATATGGGAGGTGCAATCACCAGGAAATTATTTTTTACACTCAACTACTATTGATGATGCTGCGGGTGAGGCATTTGATAAAGGAGCGCGTATTTTAGGTCTTGCGTATCCAGGAGGTCCTGAAATTGAAAAAATTGCTCAACATGGTGATACTGAAAAATATAATTTTCCAATTCCTAAGGTGAAAAATAACCCCTTAAACTTTTCTTTCAGCGGATTAAAAACAGCATTATTATATAAATATCGTGAATTGTCTCAAGATGAGATTGAATCGCATAAAAAAGATATTGCTGCAAGTTATCAAGAAGCAATTTTAAACACCTTATTCAGACAATTGGATAATGTTATTACATTAACCGAAATTACCCAAATATCAATTGTGGGTGGTGTTGCTGCAAATAAACGCTTTAGAGAAAAGGCAGATTTATTAAAGGATAATTCTAATATCCATATATATTTTCCAACTGCAGAATACTGCACGGATAATGCTGCTATGATTGCAGTAGCAGGATATGAAAAATTGAAAGAAAGGGTGTATTCTCCATTAACATTAAAAGTAAATCCTAATCTGGCATTAAATGATGGAGCTGTTGGATAAGATGAAGCTTCTGGGTTCCCCTTTCCTTGCTCTTGTTTTTACAATTTGCTTTATTTTATTTTTGGTTCGCTATTGGAAACTATTGCAAAATATACCTTTCCCATATAAATTATCGCTTATCTCTTTACGTTCTGTTACAATTATTATATTATTATTACTATTGATAAACCCGTGGGTGGATTTTAAGAAAAATGAACAATTTCCCCAAAATATAGATATAATATTTGATTTGTCAGAAAGTATGCTTACTCATTTCAATAAGATGGGTACATCATCTGAGAATATTACAAATGATATTCGCACATATATCGACGTTAATAAAGTGGACTTGAATTACTACAGATTGGGTGAAAAAATAATAAAATTAGATGATCCTTTATCTGCAGATGTCGTAACAGATTTTACAAACTTGCCTGACTTTATTGGGTATGAAAATCCCAATCAGGTTATCTTAATTACCGATGGTAAAGCCACTGTTGGACGGGAATTAAATAACCTGAATCTCCCTAGAAATTCACCCATTCATATAATTGGTGTGGGACCCACGGAAGCTGAAGATGACCTTGCAATTGATAGGATAATTATTCCACCTCGTTCAAATAAAATGGATACCGTAAAACTAATTGTTAAAATAACGACCCAATTACAAAATGATATCACAACTCAATTGCAACTAACTAATGAAAACGGGGATAGTATTTATAATAAATCCTTGAGTTTTAAATCTGGAATACAAAATAATGAATTAGAAATTGCAATACCAGCTATGAATTTTAATGGAATAAATAATGCTAATTTATTTTCCTTAGTTGGAGAACCTCAAATTGAAAATAACCAATATTCATTTCGGGTAAATGTTCAATCTGAAATTGATAAAATTCTATTGATTTCTGGTGCCTTGTCGCCAAATTCTTCTATTATAAAGTCAATCCTCAACTCTTTGGATGCGGTAGAGGTGCGCCATCATTTTCGATTGGATAATATTCAGTGGAATGAAAATCCTGACGGCAGTTTATCCCTAAATCCAAAAATGATTGTATTAGATGATTTCCCTTCTGGAAATAGTGATAGGTTTTTGTTTGAAGAATTGGTTAAATCTTCTCGTTCACAGCAAATACCAATTGTATATTTAGAAGGTCCTAAAAGCAATTTAACAACGGGAGAAATTATCCGGTCACAATTTCAATTTTTCATTCCCACCGCTATAGAGCCAAGTATGCTTACCTCATTATCAGATGAATATTCAGGTGGAATATACTCTGGTATTAAGCTATCTTCATTCCCTCCTCAAGCCAGAATGGTAAAATGGACTATGGAAGATAATGATTTGGTGAATTATATCGATGGAAGTTTTTTAATAGCCAAGAAGAATAACGTTTATATGGTGGCACTGCCAGATATAACAGAAAATCATTTAAAAACCCAAAATAATTTTACATCACCAATATTTACTCTTATAAAAAAATTATTTCTACATGCCTATCATGGGAATGAAGGATTGCTGTCTCTTCATATTGATGGATCATCTTTTAATAAAGGAGAGATAATTATTGCAAAATTACTTCCTGTTGAAAATTTGGGATTATCAAATTTCACAATAAAAGCTATTCATTCTTATTTAGATACTATTACCACAGATTGTGCTCAAGATTTTCCTGAAACATATTATCACTGCAAATTGGCATTTCAGCTGCCAGGAGAATATTTATTATCAGGTGAAGCCAATTTGCCAGATGGTCTGAAAATAACCAGCAATGAAGCCTCAATAATAGTTCAGGGGATGAATATTGAATTGAAAGAATTAATTCAGGAGAAAAACATACTTATGCAAGTTGCATATAATTCTGGAGGAATATATGTTCCTATAGAATCGTTGGATTCTATGTTTTCTAATATCGAAATTACACCTGTTCAATTAATGAAAAATTACCAAATTAGCGGACTATCCACACAAGAATATTGGTGGCTGCTCATTGTTTTATTATCATTAGAATGGTTTTTACGTAAAAAATATGGATTATTATAAATGAAATTATTTGTTACAGGTGGTGCAGGATTTATAGGCGGGAATTTTGTATTAAAGCAAGTGCTCCAAGAGGGGAATGAAGTACTTAATTTTGACAAACTCACCTATGCTGGTAATTTAGAAACGTTAAAAAGTGTAATTGCGAATGAAAGGTATCAATTTATTCAGGGTGATATCTGTCAGAGAAGCGCAGTGAAAAATACACTATCTCAATTTCAGCCGGACGTTATTGTCAATTTTGCAGCGGAATCCCATGTTGATCGTTCTATTGATGGACCATTTGAATTTATTCAGACAAATATTGTTGGAACTGCAGTATTATTAGACGAAGCCAATAATTATTATAAAACTCTAAATGGAGAAATGAAAGCTGGATTCCGCTTTCTTCACGTCTCTACAGATGAGGTCTATGGAAGTCTAGGTGAAGATGACTATTTCACCGAGGAAACAGCCTATGATCCAAGTTCACCCTATTCAGCTTCCAAGGCATCATCTGACCATCTGGTACGTGCCTGGAACCGAACTTTTAGGCTTCCCATACTAATTACCAATTGCTCTAATAATTATGGACCCTATCAATTTCCTGAAAAGCTCATTCCGCTTATGATTTTAAACTGCCTTCAGGAAAAAAGTCTTCCCATTTATGGCAAGGGAGACAATGTGAGAGATTGGCTTTTTGTTGAGGATCATTGCAATGCCATTTATTCGGTTTTATCAAGCGGAAAATTAGGAGATACCTATAATATTGGTGGGAATAATGAAATCCAGAATATTGATATTGTAAAAATTATTTGCCAGAAAATGGACAAATATTCCCCTAGGATAAATGGTGGAAATTATGAAGAATTGATTACCTATGTCACTGATAGGCCAGGGCATGATTTTCGTTATGCTATTGATGCTTCGAAAATAGGTGAGGAATTGGATTGGCAACCCAAAGAGAATTTTGAATCAGGAATTGAAAAAACGATTTGTTGGTATTTAGAAAATAGAGAATGGTGGAAAGCAATACAAGATAATACCTATCAACAAGAAAGGTTGGGAGTGGTGAGCGAATGAAAGGTATAATATTAGCAGGAGGTGCAGGAACACGATTGTTTCCCCTGACAAAGGTAGCAAGTAAACAGCTCATGCCAGTTTATGATAAACCTATGATTTATTATCCGCTTTCAACCCTGATGCTCATGGGAATCAAAGAAGTACTCATTATCTCAACCCCTGAAGATACACCACGATTTGAGAGATTATTTAATGATGGATCTTATCTTGGAATGAACATTTCATACAAAGTGCAGAATGAACCAAATGGGATCGCACAGGCATTTTTAATTGGAGAAGATTTTATTGGGAATGATTCTGTTACACTTATTTTGGGGGATAATCTGTTTTATGGACATGGGTATCTTGATTTTTTAAAAGGGAAATTTGAAAATTTCAGCGGCGCAACTGTTTTTGGCTATCAGGTAAAAGATCCAGAACGCTATGGAGTGGTTGAATTTGACGAGGATGGGAAAGTCCTCAGTATTGAGGAAAAACCTGAATCGCCAAAAACTAATTACGCTGTACCGGGATTATATATTTATGACAAAAATGTTGTTAATATTACCAAGACTATGAAGCCATCAGGCAGGGGAGAGTTAGAAATAACAGATGTTAATAAAGCCTATTTATCACAGGGAAACCTTCATGTAGAGTTGTTGGGAAGAGGGGTTGCCTGGCTGGATACGGGTACCCACAAAAGCTTGTTGGAGGCGGGTGCATTTATTGAGACGATTGAAACGCGTCAGGGATTAAAGGTAGCCTGCCTGGAGGAAATAGCCTATGCACAAGGGTTCCTTGCTAGAGGTCAGTTAGTTAAGTTAATTGAAAGCTATCCTGATAATGATTATCGAAATTATATAGAATCTATTTTATACAACTAAAATGAATTTTATTCAAACCCAAATCCCTGATGTGATACTTGTAAAACCTACTGTGATTGAAGACCATCGTGGCTTTTTCATGGAATCTTACCATATTGAAAAATTTATAATTGGTGGGATAAAAAGTATATTTGTCCAGGACAATCATGCTAAGTCGGTCCAGAATACATTGCGCGGTCTTCACTTTCAGGTTCAAAATCCTCAGGCAAAACTACTTAGATGTCTAAAGGGCAAAGTATTTGATGTAGCCGTTGATATACGCAAGGACTCACCCTATTTTGGAAATTGGGTGGGAGAAGAATTATCAGAAGAGAATAAATACCAATTGTATATTCCTGAGGGATTTGCACATGGTTATTATGTTATGTCAGAGACAGCTGAAATTGCATATAAATGCTCGGAAATCTATCATCCTCAGGATGAACAGGGTATAAAATGGAATGACCCTGATATTGCTATAAAATGGCCGGGTGATAATCCCATTTTATCTGAAAAGGATAATGTGTTGCCTATGTTGGCAAATAGTGATTTTAATAAAAGAAAAACTGTTGTCTAAATATATGAGAACAAGCAAAATATTCATTTCTAAAAATATCTATAATACAAGATTCAGCATTTTATTTTATCTGATTTTGATGATAGGACAATTTTCCTTTAGTCAAAATATAAACAATAGAAGCCTGAATATAAATGATAGTGATAAACTTATCAGGCTGCCAGAATCTTTTATTATTGAATCTGAAATTGATCCCGATACGTATATTTTAGGTCCTTCAGATAAAATTGGATTAAGCATCATGTCAAACTCACATTTAACTTATATTTTATCAGTAACACCGTCTGGAGAGTTGTGGATTCCTGAAATTGGAATTGTTGAGGTGTCTGGTCTAACTATTCCAGAGGCAGAAATTAAATTACAGAAGTATATTCAAGACGAAAAATATAATACTGCTGAAGTATTATTAATTTTACTCAATATCAGGAAATTTAAGGTACAGATTAATGGCGCAGTAGTTGCACCAGGTTTTATTAATGTATCTGCAGTTGATCGGCTTACAGATATTATTCACCGAGCTGGCGGTTTGCATAAATTAGCCGATGAAGAAAAGATAGTAATTAAGCGCAAAAATTTCAATATCAATTGCTCATTGAAATCGTATCAATTTAATGGGGATCTTGCAAATAATCCTATATTGAAAGAAGGCGATGTTGTGAATGTGCCTTTTCTGGAACCATTCTCAACTCAAATAGAAAGGTCAACATCTCATAAGAAAAGTCTAGTGTTGGTTACGGGATTTGTAATGAAGCCAGGCGGTCATCAATATTTACCTGGATATACAATTCAGGATTATATTGCCCTTTCGGGAGGAATTACAGATTTAGGCAGCAAGAAAAAAGTAGCATTATATAGAAATGGAGAGGAAATTCCGATAGATTTACAGCTTTATCCACAACCCGGTGACCAGATAGATATACCAGCCAATATGAAGTTTAGATATTTAGGCAATATAAGCATTCTACAAACTTTCACTGCCGTAATGTCTTTGTACCTTACCTTTGTTGCGGCTACCAATTAATGAATAGTGATCGATTACTAACTGTGCAGTACACCAAAATCTTGTGGTCGTATAAATATATCTTATTACGAAATGTTCTTATTGCAGCAATATTGACTTCAGTATTTTCATTAATTATCCCGAAAACATATAAATCAACGGCTCTTTTAATGCCTCCTAAATCACAGTCAGATCAGGGAATTCTTGCCAATATTGAGGGGCTTGCATTTGGTGACTTTTTATCCTCCTCATCGGACGAGGTATCAAATACAATATTTGCTATTTTGAAGAGTCGAACAATGATGGAATCGATTGTGAAAAAAATGGGATTAATCCAGAGATATGAATCTGATAATTTAGAGGAAGCAGTAAAAGCATTGAGGGATAATCTCAGTTTTGAACATTTAGAAGAAGGTTCTATCAGTATATCTGCAAATGTTCAGACACCCTGGCTATCAAATGATCAGGATGAGATTGAAGCGAGGAAATTAACTGCGGAAATCGTGAATTATATTCTAAGTAAATTAGATAAAGTGAATAAAACCCTCCAAACGGATGAAGCACGATTTCATAGAGTATTTATGGAAAAAAGATATGGTGAGTCCATAGAAAATTTACAGGTATCGGAAGAAAAATTAAGATTATTCCAGATGCAAAATAATACCATTGATTTGGCCGAGCAAACCAAAGCAGCCATAAGAATTGGAGCTGAAATAAAAAGCCAAATACTCATCGATGAAGTGAAATTGGGAATTTTAAATAAAACATATAAGCAGGATCATCCTGAAATTGATAAGCTTACAATGGAGATTGGAGAACTTGAAGGGCAGCTAGCTAATTTGGATTACAATTCTCATGATTCTGGTAATCCTAATAATAATTTATTTCCTAAATATTCTGAAGTTCCCAATTTAGAAATTGAACTCATGCGTTTACAAAGGGAGGTTGAAATCCAGAGTAAGCTGTATGCGTTTTTAACTCAAAAATTTGAGGAATCCAAAATCCAGGAAGCCAGGGATACCCCAACCATTCAAATACTAGATGAGGCCAGCAATCCAATTAAACGCTTTAAACCAAAACGTACCATCATGGTAATTGGATATTCTCTTATTGCTTTCGTTTTATCTGCTTTATTTGTAATTCTGATTGAGTTCAATAAAACAGGAATTCGTAGTAGTTGAACACCGTTTAAATACATCTACTTTTCCTTCATAAAGGCGTAGGTTAAAATCACCGGTCTATAATGGTTTCCGAAATTATAATCAGAATGCTGGGTGTCTTTTCTTCCCGCCTCATAACATTTTTAACTTCCCTCTACATTGCATCAATATTAAGCGAAGGGGAGTGGGGCAGGATCAGCCTCATAATGAATTATTTCACCATTTTTCTTGTATTCTCCGGAAGCTTTTTCCCAAGGGCAATAACCACATACACTGCCCAAAATAATACAAATACATCACCAAATAATTCTGCATTATTAATTGGCAACAGGATTGTCATAATTGCCTCTGCACTTACGATAATATGGGGAATAATCTTTATTAAAATTGCCAATCCAATTCAAGATTCAAATACGGAAACTCTGCTTCTGCTATTATTGCTAATGGTTTCAGTTCCGGTTTTATCTCAAAATATAATTTGCTATTTCCAGGGATTGGGTAAGGTTGGTTTAATGACAATTCTGGAATTTACCCGCAGTATAATAATCTCTGCTATAATTATTATTGGAGTAAAATCAATCAGTGAGTCTCTGTCAGGTTGGGCCTATGGGAAATCGCTTGGAATCTTACTCACTCTCTTTATTTTAATAATTGTATATTATGGGAATAAGGAGAGCAATATTTTTAAATGGAATATTTCTGATGTTCACTTGTATAAAAAAATGAAAATATATTTTTATTGGGGACTTTTAGGAGCTGTCTTGTCTGTTGCAATTCGAAATATAGATGTCATTATTATTTCAAATACTTTTCACAATGATGCTCGAACAGGTCTATTTAAATTAAGCATTCTATTTTTTACAGCTTTTGGACTTTTCGGACAATCAATCACTTCTGCGCTCCATCACCGAATTGCTGCACTTTCAGAACAATTACCAGAATTAAAATCATTCACAATTAAGATCAAATTAATTACTATTCCCATTTATTGTTTGGTTGCATTTATATTATTTATTTACTCTACAAATATTACCACATTCATTTTTGGTGATAAGTATTTGGAATTAGGTGCAATCCTGAAAATAATATTGATTGCTTCTATTTTCCAAATATATACTTTTATAAATGGAGGTGTTTGGGCAGGAATTGGAAATATGAAAATGAATTCGCAATTTTTTGGTATATCTTCAATAATGTATATAATGGTTCTCATTTACTTTATTAATAAATTTGATTTTTATTTATTTCCTTATGCAATTTTAATTTCTTCAATAATTGCTGCAATTTATAGCGAATTTCTTTTTAGAAAGTTATTCAAAGAATAATGAGTATTCCTTTTTTCACATATTTGGTTTCAATAATTGTATTAATTATATCTCTACTGTGGATGGTGAAACTTCTAGGAAATAATTTTATTCTGACCCTCCCAGGATTTTTCTACGTCCATTTTGTTATATTTATTTTTCTGGGGAGTCCTGTATTCTTTCTCCTTAAAGGAGCAGATAACTTTCAATATATTATTGCAACCCACTTGGTTATGCTTATTTTTCCCATTGGTATTTTAATTATGAATAAGCTGATGATAAATGATTACCAATTAACCTTTAATAGATTTATGAATAAGCCAGTAGAGGATGAGCAGCCTGGGAATCAATTTTTGTTTTTATACCTTTTTGTTTTGGGAATCGCCATTAGTATAACATTATTGTACTATTCAAAATTGGAGATTATCCCCATTAATTTTATGATAAATAATCTATTAGGCGATATAAATATTGCAGATCTTGCAAAACTAAGAGAATCGTCAACAACTACTTTCAAATTAGGCAAGCTGCATCGTTATAAATTTTTCATGGCGCAGTTAATTCCATTTTTAGTGGTACTGGCATTATTGAAATCAAAATTAACCAATAAGAATATTTGGCGCTTTCTGTTTATTGCCTTAGCTGTTTTTGCAATGTATAGGAGTATTTCTGACTTGCAGAAAAAACCACTGCTGGATTTTATCATTCTATTATTTATCGCATCCTGGATTTTTAAGGGGAAAATCAATTGGAAACAAGTGGGAGTGTTGATAGGTGTAGCTGTGGGTATTTTATCATTAATGTATATTTTTATTATGGGATTAACCAATCGACCTTTTATAACATTATTAGAAGGAATTAGCTCTCGTCTCTTTCTGGGGCAGACAGCACCTTTATATTATTATTTTTCATTATTTCCAGATTCTCATGAATTTTTATATGGTGCTACTTTGCCTAATCCCGGAGGAATTTTTCAATTTGAACATTTTCCTATAACTAAATGGATATTTGTTAACGGATTAAATAGAAACTGGGAGATTGTGGGCACAGCGCCGTCGGCCTTTATTGGGGAGATGTATGCCAATTTTGGATTCACCATAATGGTTTTATCAATTTTAGTTCTGTCATTAATTTTGCAATATATTCAAATTAAATTTATATCCCGCCCCAGGACACTTCTGTTAACAGCATTCTATGCTTATTTTGTATTTTTATCAGGACAATTTGCTATGACGGGAATGTTTATCGTTGCCCACTTATACCTGATTCTTTTCTTATTTACAGCCATCATTTTTGTGGATGGCTATTCTCTGCTTGTGGGAACGTTAAAAAAGTGAAGCCGAAAGTTGTTCATATTGTATTAAATACTTTTGTACAGGATTCAAGAGTTATGCGTGAATGCAAGTCCCTGGCTGAAAATGGGTATGAGGTTATTGTCCTAGCTTATTGGATGGATAACCTTAAAGAAAATGAATCCCAAGATGGGTACACCATTAAAAGACTGAAACTAATATCAAAATCTTGGACGAATAATTCAATAGTACAAGTATTTAAGTATATTGAATTTTTAGTTAGAGCATTGTTAGCAATTAAAAGCATTCAACCCAAAATCTGTCACGGTCATGATCCTAGTGGTCTATTTGTAGCATATTTTGCAAAAGTATTATGGAATTGCAAACTCATTTATGACAGTCATGAGCTTTGGGGACACACAAGTCACATGAAAAATTATAATAGAATTCTGTACAAAATTGGAGGAGTATTTGAAAAATATATCATTAAAAAAACAAATATTGTTATAACAGTTAATAATTCAATTGGCGATATTTTAAAGAAAAATACAGGGAAAGAGGGTATAAAAATTATTCGTAATATTTCTGAAAATAATTCGGTAAATCTAAAAACAAATAGAAGCCGTCTGAAATTGCCAAATTCTAAATTTATCTTAATTTACATTGGTAGTTTGGCGCAGGGTAGGGGAGTGGATAGACTGATTAAATCTATGAAAAATGTTCACCAAAATATAGGCTTAGCG